>Ga0302325_10000409_pt1:0-120000 | contig 121373 bp, 99 predicted proteins | sample Palsa_T0_2_FD_201948 | JGI IMG/M metagenome (GOLD analysis project Ga0302325, IMG submission 201948) | Peat permafrost microbial communities from Stordalen Mire near Abisko, Sweden - Palsa_T0_2 | ecosystem: Environmental > Terrestrial > Soil > Palsa > Peat permafrost | place: Sweden...
CCCACCTGGCAGGGACTGCGGTGCGGCCGGGAGCTGCGGTCCTTCAGAGCGCTCAGCGTGACTCGCTCGGGCTCGCTGGCCGCCCGCCAGCGACGCACCCACTCCCAGCACGTCGACTTCGCCACGTTGCAGGCAGCTGCAGCCGCCCCCAATGTGAACCCTTCCTCCTCAACCAGCAGGACCATGCGCAGCCTGCCATGCGCGGTCAGCGGAGCGTTAGCGTGTTGCATTCCGGGCCTTCCTTGAGGTCGTGAGCTTTGACACCCACAGCCTCTCGGTAGGCCCGGACCTACCTCACCGCGTTCGCAACGTCCCTCGGCACGTCAGCTAGCCCAGCCGATGCCTACGAGCTTGTGTTGCGCTCCGATCGCAACGCACGCGTGCGCCGCCAGGGGACCGCTGCGCCGCCGGCGCTCCGACAGCAGGCCAACACCGATTCGCGCGATTTTGGACATCCGGCAGTACGGCGAGCTGATGGCGACTGGCTAACGTGCCGGGCCTCAGCCCCTCAACCCCGGAGGTCGCCATGGATCGCGTCGATGACAGCCGCACCCTCCCGAGCAGCTCGCCCGAGATTGTTCCGCTGCTCGTCGGACTGGTCGGCATCTCGATCCCCGTCGGGCTGCTCGCCCTGGCCGCCGTCGGCGGAAGCGTGGTCGTGCTCGTGTTCGCGGTGCTCGCGATGCTGGCTGTCGCGGGTGGAACCCTCACGTTCATGTTCGCGCTCACGCAGGACCGCTCCGACGAGCTGCCAAACAGCGCCGACGCGTAGCGTCACGGGACAGAGCCCGCGGGTGCCTATCCTTGCTTGACGGGGTGGGCGGGAGCCCACCGCCCTCGCTGCCGAGCGTCCGCGCGCGGCGCGAGCGGAGCCAAACCAGCGGAGGGGAGCGCCAGGAGCCATGACGGACAAGCCGATACTGCAGCCCGGACCCGAGCACCCGATCACGGTTGAGCCAAACCCGGCACGCGTGGTCGTGTCGGTGGCGGGGCGGGTGCTCGCCGACACCCGCGATGCGCTGACGCTGCGCGAGGCGAGCTATCCGCCCGTGCAGTACATACCGCTCGCCGACGTCGACATGTCGCTGCTCGAGCCAACGGACAACGCCAGCTACTGCCCGTACAAGGGCGATGCCAGCTACTACAGCGTCCCCGTCGGCGGCGAGCGAGCGGTCAACGCCGTCTGGACCTACCGGGCCCCGTTCGCGGCCGTCGCCGAGATCGAGGGTCACGTGGCCTTCTATCCAGATCGTGTCGATGCGATCGACGAGCAGGACGCCGCCTGATCGGAGGAGCCGATGCCAATCGCGCTGATGCTGGCGACGCTCACCGATCGCCGCGACTTCGGCGAGGACTGGTTGCTCGAGCGAAAGCTGGACGGTGAGCGCTGCGTCGCGCGCAAGGACGGCGGCACGGTGCGCCTGGAGTCGCGCAACGGCAAAGATCTCACCGGCACCTACCCCGAGGTTCGCGGCGCCGTTGGCGCCCAGCGTTCGCCGGCGCTGCTGATCGACGGCGAGCTCGTCGCCTTCGACGACGAGCAGACGTCCTTCAGCCGGCTGCAGCAGCGCCTCGGGGTCGCCAGCCCCTCCGCCCAGCAGCTCGCCACCTACCCGGTCGTCTACTGCGTGTTCGACATCCTCGAGCTCGACGGCGAGGATCTCAGCGGCCGCCCGCTGCGTGAGCGCCGCGAATCACTGCAACGTGCGCTGCGCCCCAGCGAGGCGCTGCAGCTGACCGAAGCCTGGCAGGGCGACTCCGAGCGGCGCTTTGCCGATGCCTGCCGGGCCGGCTGGGAGGGACTGATCGCCAAGCGTGCCGATGCGCCCTACGCGCGCGGGCGCTCGAAGGACTGGCTGAAGCTGAAGTGCGCCTGGGAGCAGGAGTTCGTGATCGGCGGCTTCACCGAGCCTGGCGGCAGTCGTACGGACTTCGGCGCGCTGCTCGTCGGCTACCACGAGCGCGGCGCGCTCCGCTACGCCGGCAGGGTCGGCACGGGCTTCAACGCGGCCACGCTGCGCGACCTCGGCGCCAGGCTGCGAGGGCTGCAGAGGCCCGACTCGCCGTTCCTCGACGCACGACCGATCCCGCGGGGCACGCACTGGATACGCCCCGAGCTCGTCGCGCAGGTCGGCTTTGCGGAGTGGACGAGCGACGGTCGATTGCGCCAGCCGCGCTTTCGCGGCCTGCGCGATGACAAGCCGGCGGGCGAGGTCGTGCGCGAGCGACCGCGGTGAGCGCCGAGCGCGGCAGGCGGAGCACAGGCAAACGGGCCCGCATCGACCGCTGGGCCCCCGGGCGCGAGCGCCTGCGTGCGGCCGACCCGCGGATGGCCGCCCTGGTGGACGCCGACCCTGGGCTTGACCCCGACGAGCTGTTCGCGGGCATGCCGCACGACCTGTGGGGCGCGCTCGTGCTGCAGGTGATCAGCCAGCAGCTCTCGCTCGCGTCCGCCGCGGCGACCCTCGTGCGGCTGCAGGCGCTGCACGGCGCCCGCATGCCAACTCCGCACGAGCTGCTCGCCACCGACGTCCAGGCGCTTCGCGGCGTCGGCCTGTCTGGCGCCAAGGCCATCTACCTGCACGACATTGCCGCGCGTCTCGAGGGCGGCCGGCTCGATCCCGAGCGACTGCGTGGTCTCGATGACGATGACGCGCGCAACGAGCTCACGCAGATCAAGGGCGTCGGGCGCTTCACCGCCGACGGGGTGCTGATGCTGGCGCTGCATCGGCGCGACGTGTGGCCCGCCGGCGACCTCGCGCTGCGCCGCGCCGTCGAGCGCGTCTGGGGACTCGAGGTCCCCGCGACGGTCGCGCAGGTGGACGAGGTTGGCGAGCGCTTCAGACCCTGGCGGACGCTCGCCGCCACCTACCTCTACAGGGCGGGAGCGCCCTGAGCATGGATCTGCAGCTACGCGACCGGGTCTACGTCGTCACCGGTGCCGGCCGCGGCCTGGGCTTTGCGGGCGCGCGGACGCTGGTGGCGGAGGGCGCCCGCGTGCTCCTCAGCGGTCCACACGAGGCCCGCGTCCGGGAGGCGGCCGAGCGCCTTACGCAGGGTGGGCAAGCGGCTGAGCAGGTCGCCTGGATCGTCGCCGACAACGCCGACGTCGCCACGCCGGATCGGTTGATCGCCGCCGCCGAGGAGCGCTTTGGCCGCGTGGACGGCGCGCTCGTGAGCGTCGGCGGGCCGACGCCCGGCACCGTCGCCAGCACGCCCGACGATGCGTGGCGGACGGCGTTTGAGAGCGTGTTCCTGGGCGCCGTGCGCCTCGCGCGGGTGCTCGGGCCCCGCCTTGCCGGCGACGATCGTCGCGGTGGGGGAGAGCAGCCGATCACCGGTACGGGCGGCGCGCTCGTGTTCGTGCTGGCCTCATCGGTGCGCGTGCCGCTCGCCGGGCTGGCCGTCTCAAACGGCCTGTTTCCGGGTCTCGCGGGCGTCGTCAAGATGCTCGCCGAGGAACTCGGTCCGTCCGGCACGCGCGTGAACGCGATCCTGCCGGTCAGGATCGCCACGGACCGTGTGCGCGAGGTCGATGCGCTGAGTGGCGATCCCGACGAGGTGCGTGCTCGCAAGTCTCAGGAGATCCCACTGCGCAGGTACGGCGAGCCGGAGGAGTTCGGGCGCGTCGCCGCGTTCCTGCTCTCGCCGGCCGCCTCCTACATCACCGGCGCGATGCTGCCCGTCGACGGTGGCGCGATGCGCGTGATCTGAGCGATGAGCGCGAGCCCGAACGTCAGCCTGCGTCTTTCCAACGCGCCTGAGAGCGTCGCGGTAGTGCAGCACGCCCTGCGCGTCCTTGCCGCCGTCGTCGGTCTCGACGCGCTCGAGGCCAATGACCTCAATACGGCCGTCACCGAGGTCTGCAACAACGTCGTGCTTCACGCCTACGACGGGCAGCGGGGACCGCTCGAGCTCGACCTCTTCGCGCTGGCCGGAACGCTCGAGGTCGTGGTGCGCGACCGTGGCATCGGCATCCGCCCGCACGTGGGCGAGCGGCGCCAGCCCCACACCGGTCTCGGCATGCCGATCGTCCACGCCCTGACCCAGCACCTCGCCTTCAGCAAACTCGCGGGCGGCGGCACGGAGGTTCGCATGCGCTTCACCACGCCCGACGTCGCCGCGCTCGAGCCGCTCGCCGATCACGAGCCGGACCGTGGGAGCGACGGCGCGGCGATGGGTGAGGGCGCAATCGCGATCGCCGTGGCCCCGAGCTCTCTGGCGCACGCCCTCCTGCCCGGGATCCTCAGCTCGCTGGCCAAGCAGGCGCTGTTCTCGACAGAGGCGCTCGACGGGCTGGGGCTGCTCGCAGACGCGCTCACCGCGAACGCACGCGATTTGAGCGACTCCGGCCAGCTACGGGCGACCGTCGAGCTCGCGCCGGGCGAGCTGGAGCTGCGGGTGGGGGCGCTGCCAGCTGGCGCGCCCGCGAGACTGTTCGCCGCGGTGGCCGATGCTGCGGGCGGTCGACTGGCGATCGAGTGCCTGCACCAGCTTGGCGCTCAGACCACACGCGATGCGGGCGAGACGCTCGCGCTGCGGCTGCACGAGCCCCGCTGAGCGGATGCTCTAGCGCTCGCGGCTACGGTCCGCTTGGGGTTTTCCATTCGCGAGCGCCCTCTTCGGGGAACGAGTTCGGTGGCACCGTCACCGGGGCGCTCTCTTCGCAGGCGCCGTCTTTGACTTCGTGTTTGGTCAGCGTCACGTTGGGCAGATTGCCGCCCGTCGAGTTTCGCTTGGCGAAGTTGAACGCGCTGGTCAGATCGCCGACGGTTTCGCGTCGCCACGGGCTCAGGTTGGGCACCTCGACCCCGAAGCGCGTCTCCAGGAAGCGCAGCATCGAGGTGTGGTCGAATGTGTCCGAGCAGAGAAAGCCGCCGCGGCTGAACGGCGACATGACGATCATCGGCACCCTGAAGCCCAGGCCGATCGGGCCGGTGATTTCACCGTCGTCGTTGGTCACATCCGCGACCGTCAGGTACTCGCTCGCGGTCCCAAGCGGCGGCACCGGCGGGGCGACATGGTCGAAGAAGCCGCCGTTCTCATCCCAAGTCAAGAACAGCGCCGTCGAGTTCCACACGCCATGGTCTTTGAGCCTGCGCAGCAGGTTCTCGACGATGAACTCGCCCACCTTCGCCGAGGAGTAGCCGGGGTGCTCGGTTTGATCCAGCGACACGTTGATCCAGGAGACCTGGGGGAGTTCCCCGTTCTTCAGATCGGTGACGAAGTCGTTCGGATAGACGGGGTCGAAGGCGAGCGCGGCGAGCTCCGGGTTGGTCTTGTACGCCTGGAAGAAGTTGAGCACGTTGTCGTACAGACCCTCTTCGGAGCCCGTGTAGACCTTCCAGCTAACCCCCGCCGCGGAGAGCTGCTCGGGCATCGTCGTCCACGTGAAGCGCCCCTCGAACTCCTGGAACAGAGGTGGCTCTAGCGTCTGCACGAGCGGGCCTCCTTGGAGGCCTTCTGGGTCGATCGTCCCCGTCATGCTGTAGAGGCGGTTGGGGTGGGTCGGCCCGAGCACCGAGCAGTGGTAGTTGTCGCAGATGGTGAAGGCTTCGGCGAGCGCGTAGTAGAAGGGGATGTCCGAGCGCTCGTAGTAGGCCATAGTCGCCGGGCCCGCGTCGGATCCGTCGACGGCGAGGTGAGCGCGCACGAACCCATCCATCGCGCCATCGTCCCAGCTCTGGTGCTGGGGCGCCCAGTCGTGCGTGATGTCCGGGAAGCAGCCGTTGCCGGCCATCGCACTCGATTCGAAGTGAAACGGGAGCAGGACGCCTTCGAACCCCGGCGCGGGATAGCCCGGCTGGTAGAAGACATCAAGCGGCGCGCTCGGATCGGAGAACCCGCGCACGCCAGGCAGCGTGCCGAAGTAGTGGTCGAACGAGCGATTCTCCTGAATTAGGATCACGACGTGCTCGATGTCCGTCAGCTTGCCCGAACCGCGAGCGGCGAGCGCTTGCTGGACCAGTGGGTTTGCGCCGAGCGCCAACGCCCCGGCTCCCGCTCCCGCCTGCAGGAGCTCCCTACGTGTCATGCCTGACATCTCACCCTCCCCATTTGAACGCTGCTCGCGCCCCTCCCCGGAGCCTGGCGATCCTACCACCGCGCGCCCATATTTGGAGGCCAGGGAGACCCGTAGCGAGCTCGGCCGCAGCCCGTGCTCGTCTCGACTGTCAACCGTGCGGCTGTAGGGTCTTTGCGATGGTCCATCGGCTTGCAGGTCCGGTCGCTGCGATCGCGCTCGGGGCGTGCGTTCTCGGCGGCTGCGCGTCGGGCAGTCCCCAGACCGGCGCGGCGTCCTATCGCGACGAACACGGCGTCGCGGCGGCGCAGCTGGCGGCCACGACGAAGGCTCTCGAGCTCGACGTCTCGCGACTCTCGCCCGTGCCGACGCGCCCTCAGCTGGGTCAGCTGGCCCAGGCCGCCACGAAGGCGCAGGACGAGGCCGCACGGGCGGGCTCCTGGAATGTTCCCGGGCGCAACGAAGAAGGCGCCGAAGAAGAAGATGTTCCGCGCGCTGAGACACAGCTGGCCGAAGGCGCGGGTGAACTGGCCAGCGCGATGTCGGCGCTGCGGGCATACGCGCGCGCACCGAGCGCCGCCGCGCTCGCCGGCTATCAGAGCAGGCTCGCAAACGGGCGAACGCAGTGGAACGAAGGCATCTCCCAGCTCTGGTACCTCGCCCACGCGTCTGACCCGCCGACCCTTTAGCCTGAAACCGCGGGGCACGCGGCGAGGGCAGACCGCTGCTCGAGCCCGTGTTTCGACCGATCGAGGCGGGCTTGGCAGATGTCCAAAGTCGAGCCTCAGATGCTGGCCAGCGGGCCCTTTCGAGTAGCGGCAAGAGCGTAGAGTCTGTCGTGTATGGCTGGCGATCCTGAGATCATCGGCGGACCTACTCCGATCCCCGTCCCTCGCGACGGCGGCCTCTACCGCTGGAAGGTTCAGAACGGTCGCGCCGAACAGCACGTCTACGTGCAGATCGCGGGCTCGCTGCGAGCGGAGGCGTTCGAGGAGCCGCTGCGCTCAGGCATCGAGTCAAAGGGCGAGTCGGTGCTGCGCAAGCTGCTCGAGCGCGGCAACGTGCCGACGCGGATCAAGATCACCTCCGCGGGGATCACCGAGGTGGGCATCGATCGCCGCTCGCGTCCCTGCTCGATCTGAGCGCCTACCCGCTGGTGCGCACGAAGCGGTCGATGACCGCGAAGGCGCGCTCGATTGTGCTCCAGTCGAGGTTCTCGGGCGTGTCGCTCGGCCAGTGGTAGTTGGACGGGAACTTGGTCGCGTCGATCGACGCGAGCGTCGCCGCGCGGTAGCCCTGGCGTAGTGCCACGAGCGCGTCGGTGGCGGCGACCGTGCGCAGCCCACGTACGAGCTCCACGCCCGCGTCTGAGGCAGCCGCGGCCAGTCGCTCGCGTGCCGTGTCGCTGTAGTAGCGCATCCGCAGCATTCCCTCCGCCTCGACCAGCGTCAGCGTCGGGCTGCCGAGGCACTCCAGGCACAGAACCGTCGTGCGAGCCGGATCGAGCGTGGCGCGGTGGCGGCGCATGAAGCCCTGCATGCCCTCCATGAACGACTCCTCCGAGCCGGTCGACAGCAGCAGCACACGCACGCCCGGCGCCGGGCGCTCGGCGAGCGAGCGCGCGAGCGCCACCAGCACCGCGACCGCGCTCAGGTTGTCGTTGGCGCCGGCGACCACCTTGCTGCGGCCGATGTCGGCCATCGCGACGGCCGCGCCCCCGGCCAGCAGCGAGCCCACGCGCAGCAGGCCCGCTCGGCGCAGGATCGCGCCGAGCGCGACCAGCACCGGGCCGAGCCACGTCGCGTACATGATCGGCAGGCTCTGGCTCGAGCGCGCGTGCCGCTCGGGGAAGCGCTCAGCGAACAGCCGCGGCAGGGCAGGATGGAAGACCAGCCCGCTGTGGGCCGCGTCGTGGTGGGCGACCACCACGATCGTCTCTGCACTACCAGGATCGCCCGCTTCGGCAACCACGTTGAACGTGTCGCGGTGCGGCAGCAGCGTCCGCCTGAACCACAACCGCCCGCCGCCGACTTCGTCCCATATCGCCGCGGCCGCACCCGCGCCGAGGACCGTTGCCAGCAGCCGCACCCAGCGTGAGCGCGAACGGCGCGCCGCCAGGCCCGCGAGCGCCGCGCCGCCGTTGAGCAGCCCCAGCGGCCACCAGTAGCCGCCATGAGCGCGCTCGAGCTCGATCGTCGGCTGATGCCCGTATCGGCGCAGGCGCGCGGCGATCCAGTCGGCCGCGCGGGCCTCGCCATCGGACGCGGACGGGCGCTCGAAGCTCGCCAGCTCATGGACGACCGTGCGCACCTCCTGAGCCAGCCACCGCGGTGTGAGCTGGGTCCGATCGTGCTCGGTCGCAGTCGAGGACATGCGCGGACGCTAGCCCACGGCGCCAAGTCGTGCACCTGCGGCGCTCGACCGCCCGTGGCCTTCTCGCTTGGCAACTGGTGCAGTCTTGGCCGCGTACCGTCAGCAGAAGAACAGAAACTATCGCCGCGTTGCTACTCACATGAACATCTTCAGCCTCAGCCCAACCTCGCTCGCGCACGGCGCCGAGCGCCCCTCCACGCCCGCCGAGCGCCGGCGTGGGCTCCTCTTCGTCTCCGCCGCTTGCCGGAGGGTGGTCTCGATGCGACGCATGGGGAAGGCGGGGATCGGGCTCTTGGCGGTGGTAGCGCTGCTGGCGCTGTCGGCGTCAAGCGCGCTCGCTGCGACGACGATCACGGTCACCGAAACAACCGACGCGCCACTCGCCTCCGGCGCCACCACGTGTGAAAGCACCGACCCTGCTGAAGGCTGCACGCTACGCGCCGCCGTGGAACTTGCCGACGCCGAAGGCGGTGAAGTCACGATCGACGTGCCCGCGGGCAATTACAAGGAGTCCGCGACCGACCCCACGCTCGTGATCGAAAACGACGCTGAAGTCACCATCTCCGGCGCGGGCGCCGAAAACACGATCATCGAAGGCGAAGCGAAGGCGCGAGTCCTCGAGGTGGAAGAAGACAGCTCGCTGACGATCGACGGTGTCACGGTGACCAATGGCGCCCAGGAAGAGGATGGCGGCGGCATCGACGTGGCTGATTTCGCTGCGCTGCTCGTCGAAGACTCGACGATCACCGAAAACAGCGCACGCTACGGGGGTGGCATCTACGGAGGATTCCTCGCCGAAATAGCGGTCGTGGGGTCGACGATCGACGAAAACGTTGCCGAAAGCGAAGGCGGCGGGATCTTCGGAGAAGAGGGATCCTACGTCTTGGTGAAGGGATCGAAGATCACCAAAAACCGTGCGCATGAGGACGGCGGTGGCATCGCCAGCGATCCGGAGTCCAGGCTGCTCGTCGAACAGTCCACGGTTGCCGACAACGAAGCGGAATACGGCGGCGGCATCGAGGCGTATCTGTCCGAAGAAACCTGTGAGGACACTGCGCATGGGGGCGCCGCCTCGCACACGCCCAGCGTTCGCAACAGCACTGCGAACGACGAACCCGAACCAAATGTCACGATCGAGCAGTCGACGATCGAACGCAATGACGCCCAGTGGGGCGGCGGCATCGCCACCTACGAAGATCACGAAGCGCGGTGCGGTGTACGTGGCGCGGCTCGCAAGTCCTCCGCGCACAGCGCCGCCAAGAGCGTTCGCCCGCTGGCGGGATTGATCGAACTCGAACCGGGCATCCTGATCGAGCAGTCAACGATCGCAAGCAACCGCGCCGAAGACCTCGATGAGCGTGGGGGATACGGTGGCGGGATCTACGAGGAAGGGTCCGTCGATGACCCGATCGTCAACTCCACGATCGCCGAGAATTTCGCTAAGAACGACGGAGGCGGCATTGAGATTGCCGACGGAGCCTCCGCCGCGCTGGTGAGCGACACCGTGTTCGACAACACCGTCGAACCTGAAGAAATCGAGATCCAGGGCAAGAGCGCCCGTCGCGCCCTCCACCGCGACGTCGTCGAGGGCACGGTTGGGCCTGGTAGCAACCTCGCCACCGAAGACGAGGACGCCTACATGCTGCTGCGCAACACGATCGTCGCCGAGCCCAGCGCATCCACCGAAAACTGTGAAGGCAATCTCTATTCGCTCGAGGAAAAGGCCGGCTACAACCTCGACTACCCCTCCAAAGTGCTGCCCGGCGAATCGCTTGACACGTGTGGCATGAGCAGCGAAGAACAGGATCTCGTCGGCGAAGCCCCCGGGCTCGACGAAGGCGCGGGCCTCGCGAGCAACGGCGGTCCCACGCAGACGATCGCGCTGCTGTCGAGCAGCCCCGCGATTGGCTTCGTGCCGCTCAGCGAAGATTGCGATGAAGCCGTGTTCGGTCCCGCGGGCGTCGACCAGCGCGGGCTCAAGCGCCCGGGCATCGCCGGCAAGGGCTGTGACATCGGCGCCTACGAGTACCAGGAACCGGCCAAGCAGGAAGTCAAAACCGAAGAAAAAGCCCCTGCTCCCGCGCCGACTCCTGCTCCGCAGCCCGCAAGCGCGGTGCTGTCGGTGAAAATCACCAGCCCGGCGCAGTGCGCGAGCAAACGCGACATCACGATTCACATTCAGAACGTCAGGAACTTCGGGATCGTCTCTGCGGTCGTCTCGATCGACGGTCACGACAAGAAAACGCTCAGCGCCAAGCATCTCATCGCTGGCATCAACCTGCGCGGGCTACCCCCGGGGACGTTCACGGTCGAGATCGTCGCGCACACGCACAGCGGGCACACGCTCAGGGGCGAGCGCGTCTACCACACCTGCCACACCAAACTCCCTGGGCACTCCTACCTGCGCCTGTAGCCTCGCTGCTGTCGCTAGCAGGTTGACTGCCCAGCGCGAGCAGGATTAGACCTGGGTAGAACCGGTATTTGTGATTGGAGTTGCAAGTAGCGTCGTTACTCGTGCCAATACGCACGAGTAACGGCGTGAAACGCCTCCTCGCTCTTTAGCGGCGCCAAACATTCCTGAGGTAACTATCCGTGGGATGACCGAGCAGATGCACCCCGCGCGGCGCGCGCTCGCGAAGGTTCCCGAGATCACCGTCCTGTTCTGGGTCGTCAAGGTGCTCACGACGGCGATGGGCGAGACGACCTCGGACTACCTCAACCAGGAACTCGGCCCCGCGATCGCCGTGCCGATCATGTTGATCGTGCTGGGGGTAGCGCTGCGGCTGCAGTTCAGGGCGCGCTCTTACGTCGCCTGGACCTACTGGCTGGTGGTCGTCGCTGTCGCCGTGTTCGGCACCAGCGCAGCCGACGCGCTGCACGTCGTGCTCGGCATTCCGTATCTGATCTCGACCTCGTTCTACCTCGTCGTGCTCGCCACGATCCTGACCGCTTGGTATGCCAGCGAGCGGACGCTCTCGATTCACAGCATCTACACGCCGCGGCGCGAGAAGTTCTACTGGGCGACCGTGCTCGCCACGTTCGCGCTCGGCACCGCCGCCGGCGACATGACCGCCACGACCATGCACCTTGGCTACCTCGCCTCCGGGCTGATGTTCGCCGCGTGGATCGCCGTCCCCGCCGTCGCCTACCTGCGCTTCAGCGTCAACGAAGTCCTCACCTTCTGGTTCGCCTACATCATCACGCGCCCGCTCGGCGCGTCGTTCTCCGACTGGCTGGCGGTGTCGCCTCACAACGGCGGCGTCGGCCTGACTCCCGGCCCGGTCAGCGTCACGCTCGCGATTTTGATCGTCGCCTTCGTCGGCTACCTGACCGTGACGCGCGTCGATGTCCCCGGCGAGCAGCACGTCGCCACGCAGGTTGACCCGCGCCAGGTCCTCAGCGCCGAGCTCGACTAGCGGCGCCGACCCGCGGGCGTCCCGGTCGCGTAGGGTTCGGGCCGTGAGCGGCCTCGAGCGAGCGGGCGGACTTGCCTACCGCCAGGACGGTGAGCGCACGGCTCCCGCCGTGCTGCTCGTGCACGGCTACCCCGAGTCCTCCTACATGTGGCGCGATGCGCTGCCCGCGCTCGCAGCCGCCGGCTGGCGCGCGCTCGCGCCCGACCTGCCCGGATACGGCGACTCCGAGCCGGACCCGCCGGCCACGTGGGAGCGCCACATCGAGGCGCTCGGACGCTTCGTCGGCGAGCTGGAGCTCGGCCCTGTCGTGCTCGTGACGCACGACTGGGGCGTGCCGATCGGGCTGCGCTGGGCATGCGACCATCCCGGCGCGGTCAGCGCGCTGGTGATCTCAGACGGGGGCTTCTTCTCAGATCGGCGCTGGCACGACCTCGCGAACGTGATGCGCACCCCCGGAGAGGGCGAGCAGCTGATCCGCGCGTACACGCGCGAGGGCTTTGAGGCCGCGATGGGCGCCGTCTCGAGCGGCATGAGCGAGAGCGCGATCGAGGAGTACTGGAAGGCGTTCGCCGATGACACGCGCCGTCTCGGCCATCTCGAGCTCTACCGCTCCGGCGAGTTCGACAAGCTGGTCCCCTACGAGGGCCGCGTCGCCGCGCTGGACGTTCCCGCGCTGATCCTCTGGGGGCAGGACGATCGCTTCGCCGGGGTCGAGATGGCCAAGCGCTTTCGCGAGGAGATCCCCGGCTCCGAGCTCATCGTCCTTGACGGCGCCGGGCACTTCGTCTGGGACGACGAGCCCGAGCGCGCAACCGGCGCGCTCGTGGACTTCCTGCGCCGGCGCCTGGCCTGAGAACCTGTTGAAACAGGTTCTGGGCGCTACTCGATCCGGACCGTCGGTTCGCTCGCCGAGAGCTGATCGGGGAGGTTGATTTCCACGCCCGGCGGCGGATCGACGTGGCCGGCGAGCAGCGGATCGTCGGTGTCTCGCATCCACTGCTCGAGGCGCGCACGCAAATCCGCGAGCACCGCCGCGTACGCGGGATCCTCCGCCAGGTTGTTCGCCTCGCTGGGGTCGAACACGAGGTCATACAGCTGTTCCTTGGGGATCTCCCGCTCAGCCCAGCCGGCCGCCAGCAGCAGGTCCTTGCTGGGCCCGTCGTCGGTGTTCGCGAGCACCGGCGTGCGGCGATCGCCCCAGCGGCGGATGAACTTGTGGCGTCCGGTGCGGATCGCGCGCTGAGGCTCGTAGGCAGCGTGCCACGTCGAGCCCGCGAAGACCTCCTCGCGCACGCTCGGCGTGTGGCCCCACAGCAGCGGCAGCAGCGAGACGCCTTCCAGGAACGCCGGGCGCGCGATCCCCAGCAGCTCGCACACCGTCGGGTAGATGTCGATGTGCGAAACCAGCGCGTCGATCACGCGCCCGCCGCCAAACGGCTCCGGTCCGCGCAGAATCAGCGTCACGCCCAAGCCGCGGTCATACAGCGTCGCCTTGGCCCCCGGGAACGGCATCCCATGATCAGTCGTGAAGATGATCAGCGTGTTCTCCGACAGGCCCGAGGCGTCGAGCTGGTTGAGGACCATGCCCACGCCGTGATCCAGAGAGCGCGCGCTGGCCTTGAACGCCGCCACGTCCGCGCGCACCTCCGGGCTGTCGGGGAGGTTGTTCGGGGGCTTTGAGTAGTGGACATCCCTGAGCGAGCCCGGGCCGAGGAATTCGCGGTGGGTCTCGAAGAAGCCGATCGACACGAACAGCGGCTGCTCGCGCGGGCGCCGCAGCACCTCCATCGCAAGCGGCGCGACCGTCTCGACACGTGTGGTCGGAACCTTCAGCACCTCGTCGTAGCCGATCACCTCCGGCTCCTTGGAGATGTGCTGCTCGCCGATCAACGTCGAGGTGTAGCCCACGCCGCGCAGCACGTTGACGATGTGGTGGCGGTAGTCGCGCAGCGACCAGCCGCGATGCGCGAGCCCGAGCATCCCGTTGCTCTGCCCGTACTGGCCCGTCAGCAGGCACGCGCGGCTGGCTGAGCACGTCGGCGCCGCGCAGAACGCCTGGCGAAAGAGCACGCCCTGGTCGGCCAGCGCCTGCACATTGGGCATCGGCACCGGCTCGCCGTAGGGCTGCACGTAGCGGCCCGTATCGTGGGAGTGCATGTAGAGGATGTTCGGTAGGGCGGTCACTGTATTGTTCACCAAGTCAGTGTGCTTGATCTAGTTGTCCCGACGATGACGCCGATGCTCTCCTACCTGGTGTGCGCAACGCCGCGAAGCGGCAGCACTCTACTGTGCCACGCGCTCGACCAGACCGCCGTCGCCGGCCACCCTGCGGAGTACTTCGAGGCGCTCAGCCGCTCGGGCCTGCCGCGACGCCCGCACGAGTACTTCGACCCCGACCGCCACGCCAACATCGTCGAGCGCCTCGCCTTCCGCGAGATGCCAGACGAGGAGGCCCAGCCCAACCCGCTGTGGCACCCCGAGACCTACGACCAGTACCTCGCCTGGGCGCTGGAGCAGGGCACCACCCCCAACGGGGTCTTCGGCGCCAAGCTGATGTGGGGCTATCTCGGCGATTTCGCCGAGCTGCTGCGCGGGATCGACGGCATGGCCGAGCGACCGCTGCCGGAGCTGCTCGCGCGTGCGTTTCCCGGTCTGCGCTACATCCAGATCACACGCCAGAACAAGATCCGCCAGGCGGTGTCGCTGTGGAAGGCCGTGCAGACACAGGCGTGGAAGCGCGAGGCCGGCGAGGAGGCCAGCAGCCCGGCAGAGCTCGTGTTCTCATTCCGCGCGATCAACTACCTCGTGCGGCTGCTCACCGCCCACGACGCCTCCTGGGACGCCTACTTCCTCGGGCTCGGCCACGAGCCTCTGAAGCTCACCTACGAGGAGCTCGCCGAGAGCACCGACGCCGTCCTGCACCGCGTGCTCGCGCACCTCGGGATCCCCGCGCCCGCGGGGCTCGTCGTGCAGGCGCGTCTGTCCGTCCAGGCCGATGAGGTCTCAGAGGAGTGGGTGCGGCGCGTGGACGAGCACCTACGCGCGCTGGAGGCGCCGGAGCCCGTGTGAGCCGGCGCCGTGCTCTGACGCTGTCGCTGGCCCTCGTGCTGTGCATGTCCTTCGCGCCGCTCGTTGCGCGGGCCTCCGCTGAAACGGTCACGCTCGGGCTCGGCGGCTGGCAGGTGCAGAGCAGCGCGCTCGCGCCCGAGCCCGGCAGCCAGGTATCAGAGCCCGGCTTTCCGACCGAAACGTGGCTTGCGGTCAGGCCCGACGACGCGGGCGCGGTCGGGACCGAGATCGGCGCGCTGCTGCAGAATGGCGCCTGCCCGAACGTGTTCTTCTCCGAAGAAATGAAGCGCTGCTTCGGCTACATGGAAGCGATCGGCCCCGAGACCGTCGCGCAGTTCGCCGTGCCGTGGTGGTTTCGCACCGAGTTCGAACCCGATTTGCAGCCCGGCGAGCACGCGCAGCTGATCGTCAACGGCGTCCTCGGCGCGGCCGACCTGTGGGTCGACGGCCACGAGCTGGCCACGCACGCGCGCCTGCAGGGCGACTATGCGCGTTCGAGCTTCGACATCACCGAACTGCTGCACGCCGGGGCCAACTCGCTCGCGCTCGAGGTCTATCCCAACGATCCCACGCGCATGTTCACGCTCGATGACGTCGACTGGAACCAGATCCCCCCGGACAACAACACCGGCATCCAGTTTCCGCTCCAGCTGCACACCTCCGGGGCGCTCGCGCTCGCGGGCGCGCACGTGCTGCAGAACAACGCCAGCGACATGTCCAGCTCGCAACTCACGCTCGAGGGCGAAGTCAGCAACGAGACCGCCGCCGCGCAGACCGCGAGCGTCCAGGCGACCGTCACGCCACCCGCCGGCGGCGGCAAAGCGATCACGCTCGTAAAGCCGGTGACGCTCGCCGCGCACGCCACCAGCGTCGTCTCCTTCACGTCCGCGGAGTACCCCCAGCTGCTTATTGTCAACCCTAGGGTGTGGTGGCCCTATCAGATGGGCGCGCAGCCGCTGTACCGATTGTCGATGCAGGTCGAACAGTCGGGCACACCCGTGGACGCTCAATCGGAGACGTTCGCCATCCGCACCGTCAGCACCCAGCTGGTGGGCAGCTCGCCGATCGCACCACACGGTGTGCGCCAGTTTCTCATCAACGGGCAGCCGCTGCTGATCCGCGCGGGCGGCTGGGCCGAGGACCTGTTCCTGCGCTACTCCGCCGCCAACACCGCCGAGCAGATCGCGCTGCTCGAGAACCTCGGGCTGAACGCGATCCGCACCGAGGGCAAGGAGATGCCCGAAGACTTCTACGAACAGATGGATCGCGCGGGGATCCTGATCGACGCCGGCTTTCAGTGCTGCGATGCCTGGCAGCCAGAACACCGCAAGCTCTCAAAGCTCGAGGACGCGGTCCTGTACGACTCGGCGCTGACGATCGGCGAGCAGTTGCGCAATCACCCCAGCGTGATCGACTTCAGCTGGAGCGATGACGCGCCCACGCCCAAGCAGGAACGCGTCTCGCTCGCGGGCTTCGCCGCTGCCGGCTTCCAGGACCCGCTGATCGCCTCAGCCGAGTACCGCAGCGCCCGCAAGCTCGGACCCTCAGGTGAGAAGGAGGGCCCCTACGACTGGGTGCCACCCAGCTATTGGTATGACAACACGCACTATGACAAACACGACCCCACACGCACCAACGTCGGCGGCGCGTGGGGCTTTGACAGCGAGGCAAGCGCCGGTGACACGGTGCCCACGCTCGACTCGATCGAACGCTTCATGTCGCCGTTCGAACAGCAACAGCTATGGCAGGATCCGGCCTACAACCAGTACCACACCAACTACGAGCCGGAACTGCCCGGCCCAAGCAACGGCGGCTATGCCTTCGGCACGCTCTACGAGCTCGACCGGGCAATCGCCGAACGCTTCGGCGCGTGGTCGAGCCTCGATGAATACGTCGAGGACGCGCAGGTGCAGAACTACGAAACCCAGCGCGCGCAGTTCGAGGCCTACATCGACCACGCCCACACCACCCCGACACCCTCCACCGGCGTCGTCTACTGGCAGCTGAACAAGGGCTGGCCGTCGCTGTTGTGGGACCTCTACAACCAGGAATTCGACCAGGCTGGGAGCTATTTCGGGGCGAAGAAGGCCAACGAGCCCGTGCACGCGCTGTACGCCTACGACACCAACACCGTCACGCTCGACAACCTCTCCAATGCGACCGAGTCGGGCCTGTCGGTGCAGTCGAAGGTGTACGCGCTCGACGGGCAGCTGCTGGATGCGCAGAGCGCCGGCCCGATCGCGCTCGGCGCGCAGGGGCTCGCCACCGATGTGCTCTCACCGCGAATCCCCGCCGCGACGACGCCGCCCACGCCCGCGCAGACCTACTTCGTCGAGCTCCTGCTCGAGCGCGGCGGCAGCGTGATCGACCGCAACGTGTACTGGCTCTCCACCCAGCAGGACCTCGTCGACTGGCACACCACGCTCGCCGAACCCGAACCGCATGCGAGCATGTCCCAATACGCTGACCTGCGCCAGCTGCACGAGCTGGCTCCCGCGACGCTCGCGGTAAGCGCGCACACGCAGTACGAACCGGAGCCCGCAGTCTCTGGCGCGCCGGCCGCGGGAGCGTTCGTCAGCGACGGCGCCGCCAGCGCGGCGGCGGATGCGGTCACATCGGTGACGATCACGAACACCTCGCAAACACCAGCCGTCGCGTTCTTCTTGCGGGCCGACGTGCGCAGGGGCAATGCCGAGGGAACGCCGCTCAGCGGCGAGAACGAGGTGCTACCGACGTTCTGGAGTGACAACGACACCACCCTGTGGCCGGGTGAATCGGAGACGCTCAGCGTCTCCTACGATGCCTCCGGGCTCGACGGACAGCAGCCGGTCGTCAGCGTCTCCGGCTGGAACGTCGCACCGATCGACGTCGCCGCGCCGTAGCACGGCTGTAACCCGGCACCTGCGTTCCGGCGAACGTCGCCGGCGCGGCCGCGCTCAGCCGCGCGGCTTGTGGCGTTCGACCGCCTCCGCGAGACCGGCCAGGCTCACCTCGAGTGCCGTCGCGATGCGCCGGACGGTCGTCCACGTGGGGTTTGCGTGGCCGCGCTCGATACGTGCGAAGGCCGCCACCGTGAGGCCCGCGCGGTGCGCCAGGTCCTCCTGTGTGTCCCCGCGCTCGACGCGCATGCGTCGCACCGTGGCCGCAAGCGCGGGATCTGCCTTGGTCGGCGCTGACACAATCAGAAACATTGCACTTCGCGAGTAGCAAGATCCAGACAGCTAACTGCTGGTATCCTGCTGCTGTCACGCCATCCCCACAGAAGGCGCTGGCAAAGGCCGGCACGGCGCGCCCCGCGCGCCGGTGCCGGCCACTTTTCTTACGAGGTGCCCGGGAGCCGGTACTTGCGCGTCTTCGGGCAGCGCTCGAGCAGCCCGAGCTCGACGAGCGTCGAGGCGTATCGGTGGGTGGTGCTCGGGCTCATGCCGAGGTGGCGTGCGAGCTCCACGATTCCACGCGAGTCCCCCTCGGGACCGAAGCAGGTGAGAATCGAGAGCCCGCGCAGCAGCGAGCGCGACAGGCGCGGGTCGCTGTCGTCGACCTGCAGATAGCCGCCGGGGTCCGGCCCGTCGCGCTCGCCGGGCGTCTTCGGTGAGCTCGCCGTGGCGCCCAGCGGCGCGCGCAGCGCGTTGTTGATCACCGTCGTGACGCTCGGCGCGCGGCTGTTGCTGGCCGCACGCACGATCGTGTCGACCTGGGCGGGGGACAGGGTGATGGAGATGGAGTGCTGCTCGTCGTTGGTCATGTGCACGATGTTCGCATATGCAGACGACTGTCTGCAGCATGTGTTTTTGACGCAGACGAACCCATGAGGGCGGAGATCGCGGACTTCCTGCTGATGGGCACTGACTAACCACCGATCGGCGAAGCCGTCAGATCGGCGGCGCCGGCGCGGCCCTACAGCCCAGCTCGTTCCCAGAGCCGCCATGCGGGCACGCCAAGGCCACGAGCGACCTCCATGATCGTCTCGATCGTGGCGTTGTGCTCGCCGCGCTCGAGCGCGCCGTAGTAGGAGCGGTCGATCCCGGCTTTCAGCGCGAAGGATTCCTGCGTATGGCCCTGCTCTTTGCGGGTCGTCCGGAACGCCCGGCCGAGCGCGCGGCTGTCTTTGGACCCCTTCGGCACGCCGGGGAGCCTCGCCGACTGGCTGGCGTTGTTCCACTGTATCTAGCTCCACCTGGCAAAGCTCCCAGCTAGAGGCCAGCTCGCCGCCAAATCTCCGCCGCAGGGACGCTGAGGCCCGTGGCGACGGTCATGAGCGTGTCCACGGTCATGTTGAACTCGCCGCGCTCCAAAGCGCCGTAGTAGCTGCGATCGATGCCCGCGAGGATCGCGAACGCTTCCTGCGTCAGGCCCTGCTCACCGCGAATGGCGCGGATCGCCTCGCCAAGCGCCTGATTGGCCTCGGACTTCTTTGGCGGCATCTAGCGATCTTGTCCGATTGACGGGTCATATTCCACCATGTAGAGTTCCACTGGGTTTAGTTCCCAGACCCGATTGGCGCCCATGCACGAGCCATCCTCTCAAACCCGCGATACGGCAGCGCGCTTGGTCGTGATCGACCTCCTCGGGAACACACGAGGACGCAGACGACCAACGCTCTACCGGCACCTACGCGACCACGACCGCGAGACGATCAACGACGCGATAGCGGACCTCGTACGGGATGGCGTGCTGACGGCCAGCGGCGATCGGCTCATGGCCACACCAGCGCTCACCCGCCTCGAAAGCCTCTCTCTGATCGCCATCTGAATGCTGTGGCTCGACGTCAAGGTGACGCCCGACGAGCTACACGAGCGCGTCGAGGCAGCCCGACGCCAAGGCGTGTCCATGAGCGACCACCTACGCCTCGCGCTCGGGATGCGCCCGCTCGGCGACCCGCCGATGTTCGCCGAGGCCGAGCCACGCGGCCGTCTGCGGCTCGTACACGAGGAACGCCAGCCACAGCGGCGATGACCTATAGCTCGCGATCGGCGAGGAAGACAAGGCGCCTCCGAACCGGGATGACGGGCCACGGTGGCCGCGTCCGGCCGCGTTGGGCTGGCATCAAGTGCTTGCACGTGCAATCATTGACCCATGAGCACGATCGCAGTTACCCACTTCACTGACCCGGGCTGTCCGTTCGCCTACTCTGCCAGCCCCGCGCTCGCCGTGCTGCGCTGGCGCTACCGCGACCAGCTCGACTGGCGACTCGTCACGATCGGCCTCGCCGAGGACCCGCAGCGCTACATCGACGCCGGCTACACGCCCACCCGCTCGACGATCGGCCAGCAGAGCTACTTCAAGCGCTTCGGCATGCCGCTGCTGATGGAGCCGCGCGCCCGCGTTACCGCCACCTCGCGCGCGTGCCGCGCGATCGTCGCCACGCGCACGCTGTTCCCCGGGCGAGAGGACGAGGTGCTGCGCGCGCTGCAGCTCGGCTGGTTCACGACCACGTTGCTGCTCGACCAGGACGCCGACATCGCTCAGGCGCTCGCACGCGTCGACGGGCTCGACATCGATGCGATCGTCGCCGCGATCGACGAGCAGGCCACGCTCGACGCCTACGAGGACGACAAGCTCCAGACGCGCAGCGCCGAGGGGGGACCGACCGACTTCCAGGGCAAGGCGCGCCAGACCGACGGGCCCGTGCGCTATTCGGCGCCCTCGCTCGTCTTCCATTCGAGCTCCGGGCAGCGCCTGGAGGCCGGCGGCTTTCAGACGATCGACGCCTACGACGTGCTGATCGCCAACCTCGACCCGACGCTCGAGCGCGAGGCTCCGCCAGAGCACGCGATCGACGCGCTGCGGCGCTTCCCCGACGGGCTCGTCACCGCCGAGGTCGCCGCGATCATGACCCAGAACAACCAGACGCCCGACCGCGGCGCCGCCGAGCGCGCGCTGATCGAGCTGCTCGGTGCGGGCGAGGTGCGCCGCGAGGCGCTCGCCGACGACGCGCTGTGGTCGCTCGCCCCGGTCGCCGCTTCCGCGCCCGACGCGCGCCGCGAGACCGCTCTCGCTCACAGCTAGAGCCGGTTCGCGCGGCCGAAGCAAGAAAGTCTCGCCGCCGGCGGGTAGCCTGCGCGGCTGACATGTCCGTGAAGGTCACACTCCCCGACGGCAACGCGCTCGAGCTGCCCGACGGCGCCACCGGCGCCGACGCCGCCGCCGCGATTGGCGCCGGGCTCGCGCGCGCCGCGCTCGCCGTCGAGCTCGGGGTCGGAGCGGGCCAGGACGACGGCGCGGGTCCGGAGGTGCGCGATCTCGCGCGCCCACTGCCCGACGGGGCGCACCTCGCGATCCTCACCAATAAAAGCGGGCCGAAGGCCCTCGAGCTGATCCGCCACGACGCCGCGCACGTGCTCGCCGCCGCGGTCATCGAGCTCTACCCAGGCGTCAAGATCTCGATCGGGCCGCCGATCGAGGACGGCTTCTACTACGACTTCGAGTTCCCCGACGGAACGTCCGTCTCCGAGGCCGACTTCCCCAAGATCGAAGAGCGCATGCGCGCGCACATCAAGTCCGCCGAGACGTTCGTGCGAGAGGACGTGCCCGTCGGTCACGCGCGCGAGCGCTTCCTCGCCGAGCGCCAGGACTACAAGGTCGAGCTGATCGACGACCTCGTCACCGCCGCCGAGCAGAGCCTGCACCGCGAGCCGCTGCGCACCGTCTCGCTCTACACCAACGGCCCCTTCACCGACCTCTGTCGCGGCCCGCACGCGCCGAGCACCAAGACCGTCGGCGCCTTCAAGCTGCAGTCGGTCGCCGGCGCCTACTGGCGCGGGGACTCCAGCCGGACGATGCTCACGCGCATCTACGGCACCGCGTTCTTCGCCAAGGCCGATCTCGACGCGCATCTGGAGCGCATCGAGCAGGCGCGGGCGCGCGATCACCGCAAGCTCGGGCGCGAGCTCGAGCTGTTCACCTTCTCGGAGGTCTCACCCGGCGCCGCGTTCTGGCTTCCAGCCGGCACGACCATCTTCAACGAGCTCGTGGGCCTCTCGCGGGAGATGGGCGGCGAGCGCGGGTACACCGAGGTCAAGACGCCGCAGATCTTCGACGCGGAGCTGTGGCGCACGTCCGGACACTGGGAAAAGTACCGCGAGAACATGTTCACGCTCGAGGTCGAGGGCCGGGAGATGGCCGTCAAGCCGATGAACTGCCCCGGGCACTGCCACCTGTTCGCGCACCGCAGACACTCCTACCGCGAGCTGCCCGTGCGCTACTTCGAGCCCGGGCTGCTACACCGCAATGAGGCCTCCGGCGTGCTGCACGGGCTGCTGCGCGTCAGGCACTTCGCCCAGGACGACGGCCACATCTTCTGCACCGAGGACCAGGTCGAGGACGAGGTCTCAGGCGCGCTGGAGATGGCCTTCGCGACATACGCGCGCTTCGGCTTCGACATCAGCCTCGAGCTCTCGACCCGCCCGCAGCAGCGCATCGGCGACGACGAGCTGTGGGACCGGGCCGAGGAGAAGCTCACGCGCAGCCTCGAGCGACTCGGGCTCGAGTACGAGCTGAACCTCGGCGATGGCGCCTTCTACGGCCCCAAGATCGACATGCACATGACCGACTCGCTCGGGCGCTCCTGGCAGCTCGGCACGGTGCAGCTCGACTACTCGATGCCGGCGCGATTCGGGCTCACCTACACCGGCGCGGACAACCGGGAGCACACGCCCGTGATGATCCACCGCGCGATGCTGGGCTCATACGAGCGCTTCATCGGCATCATGCTCGAGCACTTCGCCGGTGAGCTGCCGCTGTGGCTGGCGCCCGTGCAGGCGATCGTGCTGCCGGTCTCCGACCGCTTCAACGACTACGCCGCCTCGGTCAGAGACACGCTGCGCGCCGAGAAGCTCCGCGTCGAGCTCGACGCGCGCAGCGAGTCGATCGGGCGCAAGATCCGCGAGGCCGAGCTGCGCAAGGTCCCGTACATGCTGGTCGTCGGCGAGCGCGAGCAGGGAGATGGGACGGTATCCGTGCGCACCCACGGCGGCGCCGGCGAGCAGCGCGGCGGCGATCTCGGCGCGCTACCGATCGCAGAGCTCACCCAACGCTTGCTCGGAGAGCTATAATCCCCGCCGTTGAAGCTCAAATCCTCAGAACGCCGCGCGTAGCGTTCGCTTGACGCGCAGCAATCACACCTAGTGCCGGTTCCCCGCAGGTTCGACCGGCGCCCGCCTGAGCGGGATACGACGAGGATCAACGAGCGTATTCGCGTGCCCGAGGTGCGCCTGATCGACGATCAGGGTCAGCAGGTCGGCGTGCTCAAGACCGCCGACGCGCTCGCCTTCGCCCAGGAACGCGAACTCGACCTCGTCGAGGTCGCACCCGAGGCGCGCCCGCCCGTCTGCCGCGTGCTCGACTACTCCAAGTACAAGTACGAGCAGGCACAGAAGGTCAAGCAGGCGCGCAAGCACCAGCAGCAGATCACCGTGCGCGAGATCAAGTTCCGGCCGAAGATCGCCGAGCACGACTACGACACCAAGAAGCACCACGTCGAGCGCTTCCTCAAGCACAAGGACAAGGTCAAGGTCACGATCATGTTCCGCGGGCGCGAGGTCACCCACCCCGAGCGCGGCACCGCGATTCTCGACCGGCTCGCCGAGGAGCTCTCCGACCTCGGCGTCGTCGAGCAGCGCCCCATGCAGGAAGGGCGCAACATGACGATGATGATGGCCCCCTCCAAAGCCGTGCTCGCCGGGCGCATCGCAGCCGACGGCAGCGTCACCGCCGCCACCGACGAGCACGCCATCGTCGCTGGGGGCGAGGGCGCCGAGGGCGAGGCGCCCGCCGTCGACAAGCACGAGCCGCATGTGGGGGACGTCGCCGCGGAGGCGCTCGAGCCGCACCTCGGGGATGTCTCCGCTGAGGCCGTCGAGCAGCCCGTGGAGGACCTCGCCACCGCGGCTGTCGAGCCGCCCACCGAGGACGTCCCCGCCGCGGCGATCGACGTGCCGCCGCCCGTCGAGAACGGCGGAACCGCGGCCGCTGGCACACCCGTGTCATAATCATCGCCTCGCGGGTGGCGAAGCCGACCGTAGGTCGACGAGCCGATTACCCCTCGATCGTGATCCTATGCCCAAGATGAAGACACACTCCGGCGCCAAGAAGCGCTTCAAAGTCACCGCCACCGGCAAGGTGCGCGGCCGGCACGCCTTCACGAGTCACATCCTCGAGAAGAAGTCGCCCAAGCACAAGCGCCACCTCGGCAAGGCGATGATCGTCTCCGACGACGACGCGCCCAGGATCAAGCGCATGTTGGGGGTGGGCAAGTGACGCGCGTCAAGCGCTCCGTCGGCGCCCGCAAGAAGCGCCGCGCCGTGCTCGAGCAGACCAAGGGCTTTCGCGGCGAGGCGCACTCCAACTACAAGCGCGCCAAGGAGGCCCTGCTCAAGGCCGACGCCTACGCCTACCGCGACCGGCGCAACCGCAAGCGCGACTTCCGCAGGCTGTGGATCACCCGCATCAACGCCGCCGCGCGCATCAACGGCATGAGCTACTCGCAGCTGATGCACGGCCTCAAGCTCGCCGGCGTCGAGCTCGACCGCAAGGTGCTCGCCGACATCGCCGTGCGCGACGCCGACACATTCCGACGTTTTGCCGAGGTCGCCCGCGAGGCGTCGGCTGCCTGACCCCCCGATCCGCCGGGGACCCGGCACACGACAGACAGCCTCCCGGGCGTCGCTCCTGAAAAGGACGGCGCCCTTTTTGTTGGCACGAGCGACAAGGAACACCCTGCAGCCACGCAGAACCCGAGAACCGACATGAGCCTGATCCAATCCCCACACAACCCCCGACTGAAGGCCGTGCGCCACCTGCACACCAGGCGCGGGCGCGCGCGCAGCGCCAGCTTCCTGGCCGAAGGCGAGGACCTGATCGCCGCCGCCGAGCGCGCCGGGCGCCCCGCGCTCGAGGGCTACCGGCTCGCCGGCTCAGGCCTCGGCGGCGAGCATTTCCACGACGTCGAGCGCGCCGCGCTCTCGAGCGTCTCCGCGCTCGGCTCCGGCACGCGCGTCATGGCCGTCTACCAGCAGCGCTGGGGAACGCCGCACGGACCGCTGTGCGTGTACCTGCACCGCGTCGGCGACCCCGGCAACGTCGGCACCGTGCTGCGCTCCGCCGAAGCCTTCGGCGCCTCCTGCGTCGCGCTCGGCCCCGGCTGCGCCGACCCCCACGGGGACAAGGCCGTGCGCGCCAGCATGGGCGCGATCTTCACCGTCGAGCTCGCGCGCGCCGGCGACATCGCCGAGCTCCCCGGTGAACGGATCGCGCTCGTCGCCGACGCCGAGGAGGTTCTGCGTGGGCCGTCTGTCAAGGATGCGCGCCCCGTCACGCTGCTCATCGGCGCCGAGCGCGACGGGCTGCCAGATGAGCTCGTCGCCGCGTGCGATCGCTCCGCTCGCATCCCGATCGTCTCGGACTCGCTCAACGCCGCCATGGCGGCCACCGTGGCGCTCTATGAGATGACGACCATGTCCCGCCCGCCCGCGCGGGACATCGATACGGTCCCCGCGTCATGATCGATCGCATCCAACAGCTGCAGGCCGAGGCCGAGGGCGCGATCGCCGCCGCCGGCTCCAGCGCGCAGCTCGAGGAGCTGCGCGTGCGCTACCTCGGACGCAAGGCCGAGCTGCCGCAGCTCCTGCGTGGCGTCGCCGAGCTCGAGCCCGAGCAGCGCGGCGCCGTCGGCAAGGCCGCAAACCAGGCGCGCCAGGCGCTCGAGGCGCTGATCGCCGCGCGCACCGACGAGCTCGCCGTCACCGAGCTCGAGCAGCGGCTGCTCGCAGACCGCGTCGACGTCACGCTCCCCGGCGCGCCGCCGCAGCCGATCGGTCGCCTGCACGTGCTCACCGCCACGCGCAGGGAGCTCGAAGACATCTTCCTCGGGCTCGGCTTCACCGTCATGGAGGGGCCCGAGATCGAGACCGTCCACTACAACTTCGACGCGCTCAACCACAGCCCCACGCACCCCGCGCGGGCGCGCACCGACACCTTCTACATCGCCCGGCCCGACCTGCTCGAGCCGGCCGAGCTGCACCCGGGGCAGCCACCCTCACCGCTCCTCGCCGAGGAGCTCGTGCTGCGCACGCACACCTCGCCGATGCAGGTGCGCGCGATGGAGACGCACCCGCCGCCGCTGTACGTCGTCATCCCCGGACGCGTCTACCGACCCGACTCCGACGCCACGCACACTCCCCAGTTCCACCAGATCGAGGGCCTCGCCGTCGACGAGGACATCACGCTCGCCGACCTCAAGGGCACGCTGCTCGAGTTCGCGCGCGCCGTCTTCGGCGGCGAGCGCGACGTCAGGCTGCGCCCGCACTTCTTCCCCTTCACCGAGCCCAGCGTCGAGGTCGACGTCTCCTGCTTTCACTGCGGCGGCAAGGGCTTCCTGAAGGACGGCTCGCGCTGCTACCTATGCAAGGGCGAGGGCTGGCTCGAGGTGCTCGGCGCCGGCGAGGTCGACCCCAACGTCTACTCCCACGTTCCCACCACCGACGCCAACGCCCCCGGCTATGACCCCGAGAAGGTCCAGGGGTTCGCCTGGGGGATGGGCGTCGAGCGGATCGCCATGCTCAAGCACGGCATCCCCGACCTGCGCCTCTACTACGAGAACGACCTTCGCTTTCTGGAGCAGTTCACATGATCCTGTGCACCCAGGGCAAGCCGGTCAAGGACGCAGGGAGCGTGGCGTGCTCTGCACGCGAGCGACCGAGGACGCCGATCCGGCGCCGCCATGGGGGTGCAGGATGAGGGTGCCGCTGCCATGGCTGCGCGAATACTGCGACCCGGCGCTCGACGTGCACCAGATCGAGGAGCGCCTGACGATGACCGGCACCAAGGTCGAGGCGATCCATCATCACGGCGTTCCGTCGCCCGACGGCTTCGTCGTCGGGCGCGTGCTCAGCGCCGAGCAGCATCCCGACGCCGACCGGCTGAAGGTGTGCACGGTCGACCTCGGCGCCGAGGACGGGCAGCCGGCGAGCATCGTCTGCGGCGCTCCCAACGTCGCGGCCGGTCAGACCGTCGCCGTCGCGCGCCCCGGGGCGGTCATGCCCGACGGCACCAAGCTGAAGCGGGCGAAGCTGCGCGGCGTCGTCTCCGAAGGCATGATCCTGTCTGAGTCGGAGCTCGAGATCGGCGCTGGCTCGCGGGGCATCCTCGTGCTCGACAGCCCCGACGGGGCCGGCGGCGGCCAGCTGCTCGACGCCGAGCTCGCGCCAGGGACGCCGCTCGAGGAAGTGCTCGCCATCTCGATGGACGTGCTCGAGCTCGAGATCACCCCCAACCGGCCGGACTGCCTCGGCGTCTACGGCGTCGCGCGCGAGCTGCACGCGGCCACCGGCGCGCCGCTCGCCGAACCGCCGTGGAGCGAAGACCCGGGCTCGGACGGACCCGTCGCCGGCGTCGAGGTGATCGTCGCCTGCCCTGAGCTCTGCCCGCGCTTCACCGCGCGCGCCTTCGAGGACGTCACGATCGCGCCCTCGCCGCCCTGGCTGAAGGCACGTCTCAGCGCCGCCGGGCAGCGGCCGATCAACAACGTCGTCGACATCACCAACTACGCGATGCTGCTCTCCGGGCAGCCGCTGCACGCATTCGACCTCGACCGCGTCGCCGGTGCGCGCCTGACCGTGCGCCGCGCCCACGATGGCGAGCAGGTGCAGACGCTCGATTCCCAGACGCGCACGCTCGACCCGGAGATGGTCGTGATCGAGGACGCCGACGGCCCCACCTCGATCGCCGGGCTGATGGGCGGCGCGCGCTCCGAGGTCGAGCCCGACACCACGCGCGTGCTGATGGAGGTCGCCACCTGGAACGGCCCCAACATCCACCGCACCTCGTGGGCGCTCGGGCTGCGCAGCGAGGCCTCCGGGCGCTTCGAGAAGGGCCTGCAGCCGGAGCAGTGCCTGCACGCCCAGGCGATCGCCACGCAGCTGATGATCGACCTCTGCGGCGCGCGCGTGGCGCCCGGAACGATCGACGTCGGCCTGGAGTCCGCCGACTGGATCGCCTCGCGACCGACGATCCGGCTGCGTGAGGCGCGCGTGCGGGCGATCCTCGGCGTGCCGGTCGCACGCGCGCGCCAGGTGGAGATCCTGAACGCGCTCGACTTCGCCACCGAGGAGCGCGAGGACGGCCTCGACGTTACCGTGCCCGCGCTGCGGCGCGAGGACGTCGCGCGCGAGGTCGACCTGATCGAGGAGGTCGCGCGCATCGACGGCCTAGAGCGGCTGCCCGCGACGCTGCCCGCGCGCCGCGGCGCCGCCGGCAAGCTCACGCACGCCCAGCGCGTGCGCCGCGCCGCCGAGGACGCGCTCGTCGGCCGCGGCCTGCACGAGGTCGTCGGCTGGAGCTTCACCGAGCCCGAGCTGCTCGACCGCCTCAAGCTGCCGCCCCGGCACGAGCTGCGGCGCGTCGTCGCACTCGAGAACCCACTGTCAGACAGTCAGTCGATCATGCGCCCGACGCTGCTCGGCTCGCTGCTCGACGCCGCCCGGCACAACGTCTCGCGAAACGGCCCCGACGTCGCGATCTTCGAGTCCGGCACCGTCTATCGCGCCTCGCACGACGCGCGCCCCGCGGACGAACACCACGCCCTCGGAGCGCTGCTCAGCGGCGGCCTGGAGCCGAGCTCCTGGCGCGGAGAGCGCCGCGAAGCCGACTTCTTCGCCGCCAAGGCGCTGCTCGGCGCGCTGCTCGAGCGCTTCGGCCTGGACTGGTCGGTGGCGCCCGCCACCTGGCCGTTCTTGCACCCCGGGCGCAGCGCCGCCGTGCTCGCCATCCCCGGAGCCGGCTCCGCGCTTGCCCAGGCCGATTGCGGCGGCGAGGCCGATTGCGGCGGCGAGGCCGTTGGCGGCGGCGAGGCCGTGCGGCTTGGCTTCATCGGCGAGCTGCATCCGCTCGTCGCCGACGCCTGGGATCTGCAGCGTGGGGCCGCGTTCGCGATCGACCTCGGCAAGCTCGCCGCGCTCGCCTCGCCGCTCGTCGAGTTCACCGCGTTCGGGCCCTTCCCGCCGCTGCGCCAGGACCTCGCGGTGACGCTGCCCGAGTCGGTGGCCGCGGCCGCCGCGCTCGCCGCCGTGCACGGCGCCGCCGGCGAGCTGCTCGAGGACGCGCGCGTGTTCGACGTCTACAGCGGCGAGCAGGTGGGGGAGGGGCGGCGTTCGCTCGCGCTCGCGCTGTCCTTCCGCGCGCTCGATCGCACGCTCACCGACGAGGACATCGCGCCCGTGCGCGCGCGGATCGTCGCCGCGCTGCAGGAGCTGGGGGGCGAGCTGCGTGGCTAGCGCGCCCGCCCCAGACCACGGCGCCAACCCGCACGAGGGCGTTGGCGCCCAGCGCTTCGCCGAGGGCGGGCCACGGGTGATCGTCGCCGGCGCCACCGGCTTCACCGGCGCGCTCGCCGCGCACCTGCTCTGGCGCCACCCGGACTTCGAGCTCGTCGCCGTCACCGGGCGCTCGGAGCTCGGTAGGCCCTTGGGGGAGGTGTATCCGCGCTACCGCGTGCCGATGACGCTCGAACCGCTCGAGGTCGAGCGCCTGCGGGACGTCGACGCCGCGGTCGTCGCCTACCCGCACGCGGCCGCCGCGCCCACCGTCGGCGCGCTGCGTGAGCGCGGCGTGCGTGTCGTCGACCTCAGCGCCGACTTTCGCCTCGGCTCGCTCGACACATATGAGCGCTGGTACGGCGCGCACCCGCGCCCGGACCTGCTCGGCGAGGCCGTCTACGGGCTGACCGAGCTGCACCGCGAGCGCATCGCCGCCGCCTCGATCGTCGCCAACCCCGGCTGCTATCCGACCGCGTCGCTGCTCGCGCTCGCGCCGCTCGCCCGCGCCGGTCTGATCGCCGACGTCGTGATCGACGCCAAGCAGGGCATCTCCGGCGCCGGGCGCGTGTTCGACGAGACCACGCACCTGTCGATCGCCGGCGAGAACATCGTCCCCTACAAGGTCGCCGCGCACCGCCACACCCCCGAGATCGAGGAGCAGCTCGCGCTGCTGATGGGCTCCGCGGAGGCCACGGCCACGGGAGCCGCCTCCGGCGGGGTCGCCGCCGACCGCGCGCCGGGCGAGCTGAGGGTCCAGTTCCAGGCGCATCTCGTGCCGCTCGACCAGGGGGAGATGGCCAGCTGCTACGTCACCACCGCGCGGCCCGTCTCCGCCGAGGAGCTGCACGGCCTGTACCTCGACGCCTACGCCCAGGAGCCGTTCGTGGAGCTCGTCGAGTCGCCGCCGGGCGTGCTGGAGGTGCGCGAGACCAACTACTGCCGCGTGTTCGCCGCCGCCGACGAGCACACCGGCAAGGTGATCGCGTTCGGCGCGATCGACAACCTCTGGAAGGGGACCTCCTCGCAGGCCGTGCAGAACCTCAACCTGATGTTCGGATACCCCGAGACCAGGGGGTTGCTGTGAGCGCCGGCAAGGATCAGGGCGCGGCGGTGGACGCCGGCGAGATCGCAGCGCGGCCGTTCTTTCGCTCGCGCTGGGTGCCCGTGCCCGAGCATATGCGCGAACTGGGACTCGACGCCGGGCTGCCCGCCGGCTTTCGTGCCGCCGGCGTGCCCGCGGGCATCAAGCTCAGCGGCCGCCCGGACGTCGGCCTGCTCGTGTGCGACACGCACAGCCCCGTGAGCGCCGCGCGCTTCACCGCCACCGCCACGCCCGCCGCGCCGGTGCTCGTCAGCCGCGAGCGCTGCCGCCTGGGCGCGCTGCGAGCGGTGCTCGCCAACTCCGGCTGCGCAAACGCCGCCACCGGCCGGCGCGGTCTGGACGATGCCGCCAAGACGCAGGGCGCCGCGGCGCTCGCCGTCGGCGTCGAGCCGGCCGAGGTCGCGCTCGCCTCGACCGGCGGCATCAGCCAGGAGCTTCCGGTTGACGCGATGCTCAAAGGCATCCTGCAGGCACGCGAGCAGCTGCGCCGCGAGGGCGACGGCGACCTCCAGCAGGCGATCCAGACGACCGACCTGTTCGAGAAGCGCGCCAACCTCGAGCTTCAGCTGCCATCGGGCAGCGTGCGCCTCAGCGCGCAGTGCAAGGGCGCCGGCATGATCTCGCCGCGCTTTGCCACGATGCTGTGCTTCGTCGAGACCGACGCCGCGCTTGCCCCGGAGACGGCCGAGCTGCTGCTCGGCGTCTGCGTCAAGCGCTCGTTCGACCGCGCCTCCGTCGACGGGCAGCTCTCCACCAACGACACAGCGATCCTCATGTGCTCCGGCGCGAGCGGCGTGAGCATCGCCCCCGCGAGCGAGGACGAGCTGCGCTTCGGCGAGGCGCTCGACGCGCTGCTGCGCGCGCTCGCGATCATGATGGTCGCCGACGGCGAGGGCGCCGGGCGGATCGCGCGCGTGCTCGTGCGCGGCGGCGATCTCGACGGCGCCGAGGCGGCCGCGCGCGCCGTCGCAAACTCGCCGCTGGTCAAGGCGGCGCTGCACGGCGGCGACCCCAACTGGGGGCGGATCGTGCAGGCCGTCGGCGGTGCCCTCGGCGGACGGCCCGGCTACCCGTCGCCGCTGCCCGTGGACGTCGCGATCGAGGGGATCCAGGTGTGCTCGGCGGGTGCCGCGATCGCCTATGACGAGCCCGCGCTCGCGCGCGCCGTGGCGGCCGAGGAGGTCGAGTACGAGATCACCCTGGGCGGGCGGGACTCGATCGGAGCCGAGACCGAGGTGTTCTTCTCAGACCTGTCGCACGAGTACGTCACGGTCAACGCGGATTACCACACATGAGCACAGGCCATGTCCAACCCCTCGCGAAAGGCTCTGCCGATGCGTGATCCAGGCAGCTCAGTCTCCACGCTGCTCGAGGCGCTCCCGTACATCAGGGAGTTCCATGGCCGCACGGTGGTGATCAAGTACGGCGGCGCCGCGATGGAGGACGCCGAGCTGCGCGAGGAGTTCGCGCGCGACGTCGTGCTGCTCAAGTACGTCGGGCTGAAACCGATCGTCGTGCACGGCGGCGGACCGGAGATCACCGGCTACATGGAGCGGCTGGGGCTGCCCGTGCAGTTCGTCGGCGGTCTGCGCGTATCCGACGCGAGCACCGTCGAGGTCGCCAAGATGGTGCTCGTCGGCAAGGTCAACAAGGAGATCGTCCTGCGCCTGAGTCGCCATGGGCAGCCGGCCGTCGGCCTGTGCGGCGATGACGGCTCGCTGTTTCGCGTCGCCCGCCGCGCCGCGCCCGGGGGCGAGGACATCGGTTTCGTCGGGCGCATCGAGCGCGTCAACGTTGGCGTCATCGAGCACGTCGCCAGCGACTACATCCCCGTGATCGCCTCCGTCGGCGCCGACCGCGACGGTCAGTCATACAACGTCAACGCCGACGAGGCCGCCGGCGCGGTCGCCGGCGCGCTGGGCGCCTACAAGGTCGTCTTCCTGACCGACGTCCCCGGCTGGCTGAGCGATCCCGCCGATCCCGCGAGCCTGATCGGCCACGCCACCGCCGAGCACGTGCGCACCGAGCTGGGGAGCCTCGACGGCGGCATGCGCCCCAAGCTCGAAGCCTGCCTCGAGGCGATCGAGCAGGGCGTCAGCGCCGCGCACATCCTCGACGGGCGGCTCGCGCATTCGCTGCTGCTCGAGCTGTTCACCGACGCCGGCATCGGCACGAAGATCGAGGCCGCCCCATGAGCCTCGCCGAGCTCCAGGAGCTCGAGCGCACGAGCGTGATCGGCTCCTACGCGCGCATGCCGGTCGAGTTCGTGCGCGGCGAGGGCGCGCGCCTGTGGGACGAGCAGGGCAACGAGTACCTCGACTTCCTGTGCGGAATCGGTGTGACGAGCCTCGGCCACTGCCACCCGCGCGTGGTGGCGGCCGTGCGTGAGCAGGTGGGGCGGCTGATGCACACGAGCAACCTCTTCTACACCGAGCCCGCGATGCGCCTGGCCAGGCGCCTGTCGGAGTCGAGCCTCGGCGGCAAGGTGTTCTTCTGCAACTCCGGCGCCGAGGCCAGCGAGGCGGCGCTCAAGCTCGTGCGCAAGGCGCGCGCGGGCGGCGAGGTGGTGGTCGTCCACGGCGCCTTTCACGGACGCACCTATGGCGCCCTGTCGGCGACGCCGCAGGAGGCAAAGCAGGCGCCGTTCGCGCCGCTCGTGCCCGGCTTTCGCGCGGTCGCCCCGGACCCGCAGGCGCTGCGCGCGGCGGTCGACGCCCGCACAGCGGCCGTGCTGCTCGAGCCGATCCAGGGCGAGAGCGGCGTCAACGTGCTCTCCGAGGAGCTGTTGGCGAGCGCGCGCGAGGCGTGCGACGAGCACGGCGCGGCGCTCGTGTTCGACGAAGTCCAGTGCGGCATGGGCCGCACGGGCACGCTGTGGGCCTACGAGCAGACCGGCGTGAAGCCCGACGCGATGACCGTCGCCAAGGCGCTCGGCGGGGGCCTTCCGATCGGCGCGCTGATCACCGGCGAGCGCCTGGCTGACGTGCTGGTGGCGGGCGATCACGGCTCGACCTTCGCCGGCGGCCCGGTGATCGCGAGCGCCGCATTGGCCGCGCTTGACGTCACCGACGACCCCGCGCTGCTGGAGCACGTGCGCGAGCTCGGCGAGCGGCTGGCCGCCGGCCTGAGGGAGCTCGCGCACGTGAGCTCCGTGCGCGGACGCGGGCTGATGCTCGCCTGCGAGCTCGACGCGCCGGCGCCGGCGGTCGCGCGCCGGGCGCTGCTCGAGCAGCGACTGGTGCTCAACGCCACGGGTGCGACGACGCTGCGGCTGCTGCCGCCGCTGATCGCCACCGAGGCCGACGTGGACGAGGCGCTCGAGCGGCTCGCCGGGGCGCTGGAGGGCTGAGCGGATGCGGCGCGCGCTCGCGGATGGCTTCGAGCTCGACGATGACCCGCGGCGGATCGACGTGGACGCCGTGCACGCCTTCATCAGCGGCGAGTCCTACTGGGGCCGCGGGCGCTCGCGCGAGCGTGTCGAGCTCGCGATCCGCGGCTCGCAGCGGGTGCTTGGCCTGTACCGAGGCAGCGAGCAGGCGGGCTTCGCCAGGGCGGTCACCGACGGCGTGATCGTCGGCTACCTCGCCGACGTGTACGTGCTGCCCGCCTACCGCGGTCGCGGCCTCGGGCTGGAGCTCGTGCGCGAGATGGTCGACGGCGCGGGGGCGGGAGCCGTCCGCTGGCTGCTGCACACCGCCGACGCCCAGGGTTTGTACGCAAAGCTCGGCTTCAGCGAGGAGCGGCCGACCTACGCGCTGATGGAACGCGGACGCACCCCGGGCGCGAGCCACCCCGCGAGCACGGCGCAGCCCGGGTAGCCTTCCGCCGAACGTGAGCCGCGAGCACGAGATCCCGACGGTCCGCACCGCCTCCTACGAGGCCGATCCCGCGGACGTCCACCGCGTCCTGCTGCTGTATTCGGGAGGCCTGGACACGAGCGTGATGCTCAAGTGGATCCAGGACTCCTACGGCGCCGAGGTCGTGTGCCTGACCGTCAACCTCGGCCAGCCCGGCGAGGACTACGCGGTGATCGAGGGCAAGGCACTGCAGCTCGGTGCGCTCGAGTGCCACGTCGTCGACGCCCGCGAGGAGTTCGCCCGCGACTTCGTGCTGCCGGCGATCCGCGCCAACGCGCTCTACGGCGGCGGCTACCCGCTGTTCACGGCGCTCGGGCGCCCGCTGATCGCCAAGCTCGCCGTCGAGCACGCGCGCAAGAGCGGCTGCGACACGATCGCCCACGGCTGCACCGGCAAGGGCAACGACCAGGTGCGCATCGAGGCGACGATCGCGACGCTCGCGCCCGAGCTGAAGGTGATCGCGCCGGTGCGCTCCTGGCAGATGGGGCGCGAGGAGGAGATCGCCTACGCGCACGAGCACGGCATCCCGATCAAGAGCTCGCAAGGCGCCGAGGGCCAGGCGCCGTACTCGATCGACGACAACCTCTGGGGGCGCTCCTCGGAGGGTCGCTGGATCGAGGACCTCGGGCACGCGCCCGACGACGACGTCTTCCAGCTCGTCACCCGCCCCGAGGACGCCCCGGATGAGCCCGAGCTGGTCGAGCTGTCCTTCGAGCGCGGCGTGCCGGTGGCGCTGAACGGCGAGCGCCTGCCCGCCGTGGCGCTGATCGAACGGGTCGCCGAGATCGGCGCGGGTCACGGCATCGGCATCGTCGATCACATCGAGGACCGCATCGTCGGGCTGAAGGTGCGCGACATCTACGAGGTCCCCGCCGCCGCGATCGTGCTGCCCGCCCACCAGGAGCTCGAGCACCTCGTGTGCACGATCCACCAGAACCAGTTCAAGCCCGAGCTCGACAGGCAGTGGGCCTACCTCGTCTACGCCGGGCTGTGGTGGGAGCCGCTGCGCGGCGACCTCGACGCCTACATGGAGCGCGTCAACGAGCGCGTCACGGGGACGATCGGCGTCAAGCTCTACAAGGGCCACGCGCGCGTGGTCACGCGTTCCTCGCCAAACGCCGTCTACGACGCGAGCCTCGCGTCCTTCTCGGAGTCCGGCGGGCTCTTCTCGCAGTCCGCCTCGCCCGGCTTCATCGAGCTGTGGTCGCTGCAGTCGCGGATGGCCTGGCGCCTGCGCAACTCCTGATCGCCATCGCCCGCGGGAGCGACCGCGCGAGTCCGCGGCGCCCGCGCGCGCCGCGCGCGTGAGCGTCCGGCCCTACCTCTAGCTTGCCGGTCAACGTGATGGCAGAGGGAAGCGAGACGAACGGGGAAAGTAACCCACCCGCCGGGAGCCCACCCGGCCAGGGCCCGCCGCGCAGAGGCGAGGGCGGCGACCTGTTCGCCGAACGCCGCGCGCGTCGCGCCGCGGAGAGCGGCGAGCTCGCGCTGACGCGCCGCGCGGAGGCCGCCGAAGCCACGCTGCAGACGCTCGAACGCCACGTCTCGAGCCTGCAGCAGCGCCTGCGCGAGGCCGAGGACGAGCAGCTGCGCATGGAGGAGCTGCTCGAGGCCGAGCGCGCCGCCGCGCATGAGCGCGAGCACGAGCTGCGGCGCGTCAAGCAGCGCGAGTACGCCGAGCAGCAGCTGCGCGTCGAGACCGAGGAGCGCCTGACGCACGCCTCGGCCGTCGCGATCCAGCTCGAACGCGAGGGTGACCAGGAGCTCGAGCAGCTGGGCGTGCGCCTCGGCGCGAGCGAGGAGCAGGCGCGCGTGCTTGCCGGGCGCCTGCAGGGCATCCAGCGCCAGCTGGTCGAGGCCGAGCAGCAGATCGCCGCCGAGCGCGCCGCGGTGCGCCGCTCCGAGCAGGATCTGCAGTTGCGCATGAGCGAGCTCGAGCGCCGCGCGCTCGAGATCCAGAGCGGCCTGGAGGCCGAGCGCGGCGCGCGCGAGCGCTCCGAGCAAGCCCTCGAGGGCATGCGCGAGGGCCACCGCCGCATCGAGCTGCTGGTCGGTGAGATGAAGGGCATCCTCGCCCGAGCGACGAGCGCGCTGGCCGCCGAGCAGCGCCCGCAGCTCGCCCGCCAGGATGCTCAGACGTCCGCCGGCGAGGCACCCGCCAGCGAGATGGCCGACGCGCTGGCGGCCGCGGTCGAGCGCCTGCGCGCCCGCGCGGAGAGCGTCGAGAGCAGCCACGTCGCACCGCCCCAACCGCGCGCGGCGCGCCCGGCGCACAAGCACAGCATGTCGTGGTTCGAGCGTCGAAGGATCAAGCGCAAACAGCGACGGGAACGTCGCGGCAAGTGATCGGCTCCGCCGGTCTGGCGCCTAGCATGCAGAGCCCGTGAGCAGCAGCACCTGCGCCCATCTGCACGTCCACTCCGAGTACTCGCTGCTCGACGGCGCATGCAAGATCGATGCGCTGGCGGAGCGCGCCGCGCGCTTCGGCCAGCCGGCGCTCGGGCTCACCGACCACGGCGTCATGAACGGCGCCGTCGAGCTCTACAAGGCCTGCGCGAAGCACGGCGTCAAGCCGATCGTCGGCTGTGAGATCTACCTGGTCGACGACCACACGGCGACCGGCAAGACCGAGCGCAACCACCTGACGCTGCTCGCCGCCGACGACAGGGGCTACCGCAACCTCGTCAAGCTCTCCTCGGCCGGCTTCCTGGAGGGTCTGCAGCGAGGCAAGCCGACGGTCGACCTCGCGCAGGTCGAGCGCCACGCCGAGGGAGTGATCGCGCTGACGGGCTGCCTGGCCTCGCGCTTCTGCCAGCGGCTGCTGGGGGATCGCGAGCAGGAGGCACGCGCGCACGCGGACGACCTGCTGCGCGTGTTCGGCGCCGAGAACGTCTACTTCGAGGTGCAGAAGAACGGCCTCGCGCCGCAGGACAAGTGCAACGAGGGGATCGTGCGGATCGCGCGCGAGCTCGGCGGCGGGCTCGTCGGCACGGGCGACGTGCACTATCTCGGCAAGGAGGACTACGCCCATCACACGGCGCTCTTGTGCGTGCAGACCAAGAGCACGATCGCGGCGCCGAAGCTGACGTTCGACACCAACGAGTTCTACCTGCGCGACAGCGAGGAGATGGCGCGCGCGTTCGCGGAGTGGCCGGAGGCGATCGCGAACACGCTCGAGATCGCCGAGCGCTGCTCGGTGGAGCTCGAGCTCGGCAAGCAGCTGATCCCGAGCTACCCGACGCCCGAAGGCAGCGACGAGCGCGAGTACCTGCGCGCGCGTGTGCAGGAGGGCCTGCGCGCGCGCTACGGCGATCCGCCACCCGCCGCCGCTGTCGAGCGCATGGAGATGGAGCTCGACGTGATCGACCGCATGGGCTTCAACGCGTACTTCCTGATCGTCTGGGACTTCGTTGCCTTCGCCAAGGGCAACGGCATCGCGGTTGGGCCGGGCCGCGGCTCGGCGGCGGGCTCGATCGTCTCCTACTGCCTGGCGATCACCGACATCGACCCGCTGCGCTACGACCTGCTGTTCGAGCGCTTCCTGAACCCCGAGCGCGTGTCGATGCCGGACATCGACATCGACTTCTCGGTGCGCGGGCGCGAGCGGGTGATGCGCTACGTGACCGAGAAGTACGGGCGCGAGTCGGTCGCGCAGATCGTCACCTTCGGCAAGATGTTCCCGCGTGCCGCCACGCGTGACGCGGCGCGGGTGCTCGGCTTCGACTACGGCGCGGGCGATCGCCTGGCGAAGCTGATCCCCGACCCGATCATGGGCCGCTCGCCGTCCTTCGAGGAATGCCTGAAGCCCGGACAGCCGCTGCGCAAGGCCTGCGACGAGGACCCCACGGCCAAGCAGATCATCGACGTCGCGCAGGGGCTCGAGGGGATCGTGCGCAACTCCTCGATCCACGCCGCCGCGGTCGTGATCGCCGACCGCCCGCTGACGGACATCGTGCCGCTGCAGCTGGCCGACGCCGGCACCGACGAGAACGGCGAGCGCAGCTTCCGCGTGGTCACGCAGTTCTCGATGAAGCCGATCGAGGAGATCGGCCTGCTGAAGATGGACTTCCTGGGGCTGCGCAACCTCGACGTGATCGAGGACGCGCTCGACATCATCGAGCGCTCGACCGGCGCGCGCCCGGACTGGACCGAGGTGCCGCTCGACGACCAACGCACGTATGAGATGCTCGCGCGCGGAGACTCCACGGGCGTGTTCCAGTTCGAGTCCGAGGGCATGCGCGAGGCGCTGAAGAAGGTGCGCCCCGATGAGTTCAACGACCTCGTCGCGCTCAACGCGCTGTATCGGCCGGGCGCGATGGACCAGATCCCCGTGTACGCGAAGGGCAAGCACAACCCGCAGGCGATCTCCTACCCCGACGAGCGCCTGCGCCCGATCCTCGAGTCCTCCAACGGCGTGATCCTCTACCAGGAGCAGGCGATGCAGATCTCCAAGGAGCTCGCCGGCTTCTCGGGGGCCAAGGCCGATGACCTGCGCAAGGCGATCGGCAAGAAGAACCGCGCGGCGATGGCCGCGCTGAAGCCCGAGTTCGTCGAGGGCTGCCGCGCGTCGGGCACCAGGGCCGAGGTGATCGAGTTCCTGTGGCAGACCAACGAAAAGTCGGCGGACTACTCGTTCAACAAGTCCCACGCCGCCTGCTACGGGCTGATCGCCTACCGCACGGCCTGGCTGAAGGCCAACTACACCGCCGAGTACATGGCGGCGCTGATCTCATCGGTGATGTCGACCAAGGACAAGGTGCCGTTCTTCGTCGCGCGCTGCGAGGAGATGGGCATCGAGATCCTGCCGCCCGACGTCAACCTCTCAGACCACGAGTTCACGGTCGGCGCCGCCGACGGCGAGCGCGAGGACGGCGCGCTCGGCAACATCCGTTTCGGCCTGGACGCCGTCAAGGGCGTCGGCTACCAGGCGGTCGAGGCGATCAAGCGGGCGCGCGGTGATGAAGGTCCCGAGGGCGGGCATCCGTTCACCTCGTTGTGGGACTTCTGCGAGCGCGTGGACAGCCGCACGGTCAACAAGAAGGCGATCGAGGCGCTCGTCAAGTGCGGCGCGTTCGGCTCCACCGGCGCGAGCCGCAAGGGCATGCTCTCGGTGCTCGAGCAGGCGCAGGCCAAAGGCCAGAAAATCCAGCAGGACGCGCTCATCGGCCAGGGCTCGATCTTCGACCTGCAGGAGGATGCGCCCGCCGGCGACGGTGCCTCGGTGACGGGCGCCACTGGCTCCGCGAGCTCGGGCCTCGCCGCGGCGGGGCTGGCCCAGCCCGTGCATCCGCCGATCCCGCCCGAGGAGTTCGAGCAGCCCGAGCTGCTGGCCGCCGAGAAGGAAGCGATCGGGCTGTTCGTGTCCGCGCACCCGCTGAAGCCGTTGCGCGACGCGCTGCGCGCGCGGGTCGACTGCCCGATCTCCGCGCTCGAGGATCGCCGCGACAAGGACTGGGTGACGGTTGGCGGGATCATCACCGAGGCCAAGCGGATCCGCACGCGCAACGGCGATCACATGATGTTCGCGACGCTCGACGATCTCGCCGGCGCCGCCGAGATGCTGGTGTTCGGCAAGGCGCTCGCCGAGCACGAGGCGGCGCTCGCGGTCGACGAGGTGGTGATCGTGAAGGGTCGCGTCGACCACAAGGAAGCCGGCAAGACCTGCCTGGTGGTGCAGAGCGTCGAGGCGTTCGCACCCTCCCAGGAGGAGATCGAGCGGGCGCGCGCGCAGGCGCGCGCGGCGGCTCGCACCGCCACCGCGCTCGCCCAGCCCGTGCATCTGCGCGTCGCGGCGGCGGACCTCAGCGAGCGCGCGATCGACGACCTCAAGTCGATGATCGAGGAGTGCCGCGGGACGGCGGAGGTGTTCGTCGAGATCGATCACAGCGACGGCAGCAGCAGGCGCCTGCTCCTGGGCGAGGAGTACCGGGTGCGCCATACCCCGACGCTGCTGGCCGAGCTCGAAAGCGCGCTGCCGCGACCAGCGCCGCCTGACACCGCTTCGCTGCCCGCCGCGGGCGCCGCGGCCGACTCCGCGCCAGCCTCGGCGGCGGCCGGCTGAGAACGCCGCTCAGCGGCTGCCCCGCGCGGCGATGCCCCGCTCGCGCAGCGCCATCGCCAGCATCACTTCCTCGCGCGGCGGACCTTCTTTGTTGAGGCCCGGGGTCTCCAACACACATGGCAGGCGCTGCAACCCGGGCGCTGAGAGGAACGCTGCGCAGCCATCCTCGCCAAGCTCCCCGGCGCCGACGTTCGCGTGACGGTCGCGGTTGGAGCCAAGCGGGGTCTGCGAGTCGTTGAGGTGCAGCGAGCGCACGCGTCCGCGCCCAAGCTTGCGCGTCGCCTCGCGCAGCACGCCGCTCATGCCCTTGGCGCTGCGGATGTCATAGCCGGAGGCGAACAGGTGGCAGGAGTCCAGGCAGACTCCCAGGCGCGCGCCCGCGCCCGCACCGTCGAGCAGCCGCGCGAGCTCATCGAAGGAGCGCCCGAGGGTGCCGCCGGCGCCGGCGGTGTTCTCCAGGTGCAGCTCACAGCCCTCGCTCTCGGCCAGCGCCTCGCCGATCGCGGCGCCCGCCCGGGCGATCGCCTCGCCGACATCCCCGGACTTCGCCGAGCCGGGGTGCAGCACCACGCCAGCGGCCCCGATCGCCTGTCCGACACGCAGCGAGTTCGTCAGCGACGCGAGCGATTTCGCGCGGATGTCGGGATCCTCGCTTGCGCAGTTGACCAGGTACACCGCGTGGATCAGCACCGCATCGATCGGGCTCGCCGCCATCGCCTCGCGAAACGCGGCCACGTCCTCGTCGCGGTAGCTCGTCGGCTTCCACATCCGCGGCGACTGGTTGAAGATCTGGATCGCGCGGCAGCCGCGCTCGACACCGCGCTCGATCGCCTTCGGCAGGCCGCCCGCGGGCGAGACGTGCGCTCCGATTAGCATGCGCGGATCCTATGGATCCTCTGAGAGCCAGGTTCGCGCCATCGCCCACCGGGGCGTTGCACATCGGCGGCGCGCGCACGGCGCTTTTCAACTGGCTGCTCGCCCGCCACAGCGCCGGAGCGCTCGTGCTGCGGATCGAGGACACCGACCGCGAGCGCTCGACCCCGGAGAACATCGAGCAGATCCTCGACGCGTTGCGCTGGCTGGAGCTCGACTGGGACGAGGGGCCGATCCTGCAGACGGCGCGCTCAGAGCGCCACGGCGAGGTGTTGCGGGTGCTGCTGGAGTCCGGCCATGCCTATCGCTCGAACGCCACCGCCGATGACGTCAAGCGCTACAAGCAGCTGCACGGCGCCGACCGCGGCTTTCGCGGCGATGGTGGGGCGGGAAATCAGACGGAGGGGGCGGTGCGCCTGCGCGTGCCCGACGAGGGCGCGACGATCGTGCACGACGTCATTCGCGGCGACACGCGCTTCGAGCACGTCCATCTCGACGACCCGGTGATCGCACGCGCGGACGGCTCGGTCCTCTACAACTTCGCGGTCGCGATCGACGACCTGGACGCCGGCATCACGCACGTCGTGCGCGGCGAGGATCACCTCTCGAACACCCCCAAGCAGCTGCTCGTGCTCGAGGCCGCGCGCGCCGCCGGCATCGTCAGCTCGTCCACCGGCGAGGCTGCGCCGATCCCGCTGTACGCGCATCTGCCGCTGCTGCACGGGCCCGACGGCAAGAAGCTCTCAAAGCGTCACGGTGCGGCCTCCGTGCAGGAGCTGCGCGACGCTGGCTACCTACCCGAGGCCGTTCGCAACTACCTCGCCCTGCTCGGCTGGGGCGCCGGCGACGACGAGACGGTGCTCGGCACCGAGGAGCTGCTCGAGCGCTTCACGCTCGAGCGCGTCAGCCGCAACCCGGCGCGCTTCGACGAGGTCAAGCTGCGCTGGCTGAACGGCATCTACATCCGCAAACTCCCGACCGAGGAGCTCGCGCGTCGCCTGGAGGAGTTCACGGGGCGCGCGGGCCTGCTGGGGGCGGCGCGCATCAGCCAGGAGAAGATCCAGACGCTCGCCGACTTCTGGCCGCTCGCGGGGGCGCTGCTCGACGGACCCACCGAGGATGCGAAGGCGCGTGCGCGCTGGCTCGACGAGCAGGGCCGCGCGGCGCTGGCGCAGACAAGCGACGCGCTCGCACGGACCCACAGCTTCGACGAGGCGTCGGTCGAGGCGGCGCTGGCGGCGGTGATCGCGAATCGTGGCGCCAAGCCGCGCGATGTCTACCAGCCGCTGCGGGTGGCGCTGACGGGGACGACCGTCTCGCCGGGGATCTTCGAGAGCGTCGCGCTGCTCGGGCGCGAGGAGACTTTGCGGCGGATCGATCGCGCGCTCGCCGAGCGCCCGGCGGTGGGTCCGTGAGATCCACGTAAATATTTGTCAGGCGTATGCCGATAGGACCTCACGAGGAATCACGGCTCAGATAGCCGGCGAACCCAAGGAAGGGGTCAAGTAAGCATGCAGGCAACCGCCGCAGCAAAGAAGCTGACCGCAGCCAAGAAGCTGACGACAGCCAAGAAGGAAACCGTAGCGAAGACGCCGTCGCCGGCGAAGAGCTCGACCGCTTCGAGCCAGCGCCCATCCAGCCCAGCCGCGCGCCGCCCCAACGCACCGGGTGCGGCCCCCGGAGAGCGCCACCAGAACGAGGGCCACGGCCGGCGCCTGACGCTGGCGTTCGAGGCGCTCGAGGCGTTTCCGGCGCTGGCGGAGTCGCGCGACCGGCTGCTCGCGGTCGTCTCCAAGGACCACGTCGCGACCGCCGACGTCGTATCCGCGGTCGAGTCCGACGTCGCCCTGATCATCGCCGTGCTGCGCCTGGCCAACCGCGCCCAGGACGGTCGCGCGCGGGTGGACACGGCGGTCACGGCGGTCGAGGTGCTCAGCACGCACACCGTGCAGGCGGTCGCCAGCCGCGTGCGCACGTTCGACTTCTTCGAGCGCGCGAGCGTGTGGGACGCGGCGCCCGAGCGCTTCCGGCTGCATGCGCTCGCCACCCAGCACGCCGCCGATCGCATCGCGACGGAGGTCGGCTATGAGAACCGCGATCGCCTGACCGTCACGAGCCTGCTGCACGACATCGGCAAGCTTGTGCTGCTGCACGCCTACCCCGGCTATCCCTCGCAGGTCCACCGCGGCGCGCGCACGCCCGAGGAGCGCATCCACCAGGAGCGCCGCGAGCTGGGCGTCGACCATGCGCTCGTCGGCGGCGTGCTGATCCGCCGCTGGGGCCTGCCCGGTTCGCTGGCGACGCCGATCGAGCGCCACCACAACCCCGACGTCGAAGGCGAGGCCGCCTTCATCCGCCTCGCCGACATGCTCGCCCACTACGCGCAGGGCGCGCGCGTCTCGCCGGCTGAGATGCTCCACACCGCGCGCAGCGTCGGCCTCGGGCCCGACGAGCTCAGGCGCGTGATGTACGAACTGCCGAGCCCCACCAGCCAGCGCCAACGCCACGTCGACCCGTGCCCGCTCTCGGGTAGGGAGCTCGGCGTGCTGCAGAGGCTGGCCGAGGGCAAGGTCTACAAGCAGATCGCCCATGAGCTGACGCTATCGACGAGCACCGTGCGCACCCATCTGCACAACATCTACGGCAAGCTGGGCGCGGTCGACCGCGCCCAGGCGGTCTTGATCGCAACGGAGCGCGGGTGGCTCTGAGACGGCCATTGGGCGGCGCGGCTCGGCGTCCTCCTCCATTCGGGGACGATGCGATCGCTCGTGGGCGCAGCACACTTCGCTCACTGCGTCCTTGAGCCGCTTGCCCACTGACCGTCTCAGTGGGTCATTGCGTAGCATCGCGCGGTAATGATCTCGATCACCAGCAAGTCACCGTATGCCGTGCTCGCCCTGGCCGAGCTTGCCCGCAACCCGGGGACCGAGCCGGTGTCGATCGGGGAGCTGGCCCGCAGGCGCGAGGTGCCGGTGCAGTTCCTGGAGCAGCTGTTCGCGGTGCTGCGCCGTGGCGGCATCGTCAGCTCTCAGCGCGGTGTCAAGGGCGGCTACCGGTTCGCGCGCGAGCCCGCGACGATCACGGTGCTGGAGGTCGTCGAACTGCTCGACGGCCCGCTCGGCCGCGACGCACAGGGCGTGTTCGCGGACGCCGCCGAGGCGGCGCGCAAGGCGCTGGCGGAGACGACGATCGCCGATGTGCTCGAGCGCGAGATGCGCGACGCGGGCGCCAGCATGTATCACATTTGACAACTGTCTAAACTCGCTCCCCGCCTGGCTGGTCAGCCGGCCAGGATTTGGCTTGCCTATTGACTTGACGCGGCGCACGTGTAGCCTTGGTCAAGGTAATGTGATGGTGGAGGCGGGACAGTCGGTGCGCGTAGGCCAGACGCGCCCGGGCTTGTCGGTGGCGACTACGGAGGGTTGCGAGTGCTCGGAACGGCCGGCGCTGTTGCGGTAATGCAAAAGGATTCTCGATGACGGCGCGCGTGGCGCTCGTCGCGAAGGGGCTCTCGACGCGCCAGCTGGCGGTGTCGGCGCTGTCGGCGCTGGCGCTTGCGGCAGGGTTGACACAGGCGCTGACGCGCACGGGCGCCGCCGTGTCCTCGGGGGCCGGGGCGGTTCGTGCGGCTGGCGCAAGCGACGCTCTCGCGGCTCTCTCGCCAGCCGCGCGGGCGTCGATCTCGGCGGCGCTCGGGGCGCGCGAGCCCGCGTATCGCTTCAAGCCGGCGCCGGGCGGGTTCCAGTCGATCAACCGGATCCAACATCTGGCCGTCGGCGTGGACCGCACGGGTGTGGTGCTTCGCTCGCGTGGTCTCGAACTGGGACTGGGCCTGCGTGCGATCGGCTACGGCAGCTCGCTGGGCGCCGTGAACGCGGTGGCACCGCAGGCGATGAGCAACAGGGTCACCTACGCGCACGCGGGGGTCGGCGAGTGGTATGTGAACGGCCCGCTGGGCCTCGAGCAGGGCTTCACACTCGCCAGCGCCCCCGCACGCGGCGTGGACGCGGGCCCGCTGACGCTGGCGATCGCCGTGTCGGGGAACGCGCGCGGGTCGCTGGCGGCGGGGGGACAGAGCGTGACGTTCAGCGGTGCGCGCGGTGGCTCGCTGCGGTACGGGGGGCTGAGCGTGAGCGACGCGAGCGGGCGGACGCTGCGCAGCTGGCTGGCGCTGGATGGCGATCGGCTGCTGCTGCGCGTGGACGCTGGCGGCGCGCGCTTCCCGCTGCGAGTCGACCCGACGGTCGAAACCCCCGAAACAACGCTCACGCCCTCTGAAAACGAAGGCGAAGGGGCCGGTCTCAGCGTGGCGCTGTCCGCCGACGGGGACACGGCTCTGGTCGGTGCGCCCGACGCGGAAGTAGGCGGTGGGATCGTGTGGGTGTTCACGCGTGTGTCGGGTACGCAGTGGACACGCAGCGGCGAGCTGACGATGGCTCCGGCGGAAGGCGAAACGAGCGAATGCGTAGAAGGCTCGGAAGACGAACCAAGCGAAGAAGGCAACGAATGCGGCTTCGGCCGCAGCCTGGCGCTGTCGGCCAACGGCGACACGGCCCTGGTCGGTGCCCCGCGCATGACCGTGCAGGTGCCGGCGCGGCACCCCCAGAGCGAAGGGGAAACGGAAGCGATCGCGCAGGCGGGCGCGGCGTGGGTGTTCACGCGTTCGCAGTCGGGCTGGACGCAGGCCGCCGAGCTGACGAGCCCGGAGCCGGACCTGAAAGGCCACTTCGGGCGCAGCGTCGCGCTTGCGGGCAGCGGCGAAACGGCGCTGGTGGGGGCGCCGGCGCAGCACGCGGGACTTGGCCGGGCGTGGGTGTTCGTGGGCTCCGGATCGAGCTGGACGGCGCAGGGCGTTGGGCTCGAAGGGCTTGGCGAGCAGGGTGAAGGGCACTTCGGGCGCAGCGTGGCGCTGTCGGGCGACGGCGAGGTCGCGCTGATCGGCGCTCCGACCGACAACCACAACCAGGGCGCGGCGTGGGTGTTCGAACGCGCCGGCTCTGGATGGGTCGAACGCGGGCCGAAGCTCCTGGGTGGCGGCGAGGGGCTGGAAGGGCATTTCGGCTTCAGCGTCGCGCTGTCGGAAGACGGCGCCACCGCGCTGGTGGGTGCGCGCGACGATGAAGGCAGGGGGGCGGCTTGGGTGTTCGCGCGGTCGGGCACGACCTGGGACGAACAGGGGCCGAAGCTATTGGGAGCCGGCCAGGAAGGCGAACAGTTTGGTTACAGCGTGGCGCTGTCGGTGAGCGGGAACAGCGCGGTCGTCGGCGCGCCCAACTTCGCCTCGGGACGCGGGGCGGCGTGGCTCTACGAACGCTCCGGCACGAGCTGGGGCGCGGCGGCGCGCGAGCTCAGGACCGGCCCTCCGTATGGTCACGCGCGCTTCGGCACGAGCGTCGCGATGTCCCCTGACGACGGGGAAACGGTGCTCGTGGGGGGGCCGAACGAAAACGCCAAAGCCGGTGCAGCGTGGGTGTTCGGTCCGGGTCCATCGGTCGATTGTGTGGAAGTGGATGAATCGCGCGCATGTGAAGCTAACAAACCCAAAACCGCCACGGGCTCGACCGTCGGCGGGACCGAGGTCAAGGTCAAAGGGCAACATCTGAATGGCGCGACGGCCGTCCGCTTCGGCGCGTCCGAGGCCGCGAGCTTCGAAGTGCACTCGCAAGGCGACGAGGAATGGATCACCGCCATCTCTCCACCTGGAGCGGGCACGGTCGACGTCACCGTGGAAACCCCGTTCGGCACGAGCGCGGTGCGTGAATCCGATCAGTTCATGTACGTGCCGCCGGGGCACAAAGGCGGCAAAGAAAAAGAAACCGAACAACACCAGGGCGGTGGTGGCAACGGCAACGAACCGCCCCCCGGCGGCCCGTCGAACGACGAATCGTCGGGCACAGGCACAGGCACGGGCGCGGCGATCGCGGTGCTCGCCGCCGGGCCGACCGCCGGCGGCGCGTGCGGCGCGAGCCTGCTGAGCAAGAGGATCGCGGTCGGGTCGCACAGCCGCGCCGTGTTCAGGCTTCTCGGGACAGGCGCGGGCAGGTGCTCGGGCAAGCTCAGGCTGCGGGTCAAGCTGAAGCTCGCGGGCGGGCGCTTCAAGCTGAAGACGATCGGCACGGCGGTCTTCTCGATCTCCCCGGGCAAGCGGGTGTCGGTGAGCGTCAAGCTGAACGCCGCCGGACGCGCGTTGCTGGCGGCCGGTCACGGTGGGTTGAACGCGAGCTTGCTGCTGGTCAAGCAGGCGCCGACGCCGTACGTGTCGCACACGGCAAGCGTGCGCTTGGCGCGCCCGCGCCCGCGCCCGAAGCCAAAGCCGTAGGCGCGAGGCCGCCGGCGCTCGTCGGCTCGGGGCGGTGCGTGCAGGACGGACGCGAAAGTCGCCTGCACTATTGTCGTGGCGGTGATGTCACGAATTCCGATCAACATTGCGGACTTGGTCGGCGGCACGCCGATGGTGGGCATCCCGCGGATGCTCGAGGGCACGCGCGCCGCTGAGAACGGCGTCGAGCTGTTCGCGAAGCTCGAGGCGTTCAACCCGGGCGGCAGCGTCAAGGACCGCATCGGCGTGGCGATGATCGAGGCGGCGGAGGCGGAGGGCAGGATCGAGCCGGGGCGCACGCTGATCGTGGAGGCGACGAGCGGCAACACGGGGATCGCGCTGGCGTTCGTGTGCGCGGCGAAGGGCTATGAGCTCGTGCTGACGCTGCCGCAGGGCATGAGCCGCGAGCGCGAGAGCCTCCTGCGGCTGTATGGGGCGCGCGTGGAGATCACGGAGTCGCTGGGCGGGATGGGGGAGGCGGTCGAGGCGGCGCGCGCGATGGCGCGCGACGCGGACGTGTTCCTGCCCGACCAGTTCTCAAACCCGGCGAACCCGGAGGCCCATCGGCGCACGACCGGCCCGGAGATCGAGCGCGCGCTGGAGGGCCGCGTGGACGTGCTCGTGGCGGGAGTGGGGACGGGCGGCACGATCACGGGCGTCGGTGAGTACCTGCGCGAGCACGCCAACCCGCAGCTGCGGGTCGTGGCGGTCGAGCCGCGCGGCTCGGCGGTGCTGTCGGGCGGGCGCCCGGGGCCTCACCGCATCCAGGGCATCGGCGCGGGCTTCGTGCCGCCGGTGCTCAACCGCGAGCTGATCGACGAGGTGATCGCGGTCAGCGACGACGATGCGATCCAGACGGCGTGGAGCTGCGCGAAACGCGTCGGTCTGCTCGCCGGCATCTCCTGCGGCGCCGCGCTGTGGGCGGCCCTGCAGGTGGCCGCGCGCCCGGAGTCGAAGGGCAAGCGCATCGTGGTGGTGATGCCCGACTCCGGCGAGCGCTACGTCTCGCAAGCTTTCTTTGCGCCGTAACGACAATTTTTAGGGGCGCCCCTCGGGGGCGCTCTCGGGGTTCGGGCTGATGAGGATTCGGTTGCGTGCTCAACTATTTGCGTCGTTGCCCGCTACGCTGTTGCGATGGCCGGATTCGGCAAGTTCGCGGGGGTGGCCAAGGAGGTTCGGCGCGACGTGCTCGCGGCGCGCGACCGCGATCCGGCGGCGCGCGGCGTCTCGCCGGCGGAGATCCTGGCGACGTGGCCGGGCATCCACGCGCTCTTGGCCTACAGGGTGGCGCACGCGCTGCAGTCGGCCGGCGTGCCGCTGCTGCCGCGCGTGATCTCGATGTCCACGCGGGCGCTGACCGGCATCGAGATCCACCCGTCCGCGCGCATCGGCCGCGGGCTGTTCATCGACCACGGCGTCGGCGTGGTGATCGGCGAGACGGCGGACATCGGCAACGACGTCACGCTCTACCAGGGCGTGACGCTCGGGGGCACGGGCTTCGCGACCGGCAAGCGCCACCCGACGGTGCAGGACAACGTCACGATCGGCTCCGGCGCGAAGCTGCTCGGCCCGATCACGATCGGCCACGGCGCGAAGATCGGCGCCAACAGCGTCGTGATCACCGACGTGCCGGCGAACTCGACGGTCGTCGGCAACCCCGGGCACCCGGTGCGCGTCGACGGACGGCGCGTCGAGGGCCCGGACGCCGACTGGATCCACCTGCCCGACCCGATCGCCGAGGCGATCCAGGCGCTGTCGAGCCGCATCGTCACGCTCGAACGGCTCGTCGCCGAGCTGTCCGACGCAGAGCCGCAGCCGGTGGCCGAGGTCAGGCCTCTGAGGACCGTAAGGGGTCCCAACCCCGCCGGAGGGTAGGACCATCCGCATCTGGGCGGCGGGGCGAGCTCTGCCACCCGCACCCGCATCTATGCTGGGGATCGATGGCTGAGAATCCCCATGCAGGGCACCTCGAGGAGCTGCTCGAGAGCCTGAACGAGCCCCAGCGAGAGGCGGTGACACACGGCGAGGGACCGCTGCTGATCCTGGCGGGCGCGGGCAGCGGCAAGACGCGTGTGCTGACGCACCGGATCGCGTTCCTGATCTACACCGACCAGGCGCAGGCGGGGGAGATCCTGGCGATCACGTTCACGAACAAGGCGGCGAGCGAGATGCGCGAGCGGGTGGAGCGCCTGCTCGGCCACGGTACGCGCGGGATGTGGGTGATGACGTTCCACGCGGCGTGCGCGCGGATCCTGCGCGCGGAGGCCCAGCGCCTGGGATACACGCGCCAGTTCACGATCTACGATCAGGCGGACGCGCGGCGGCTGGCCAAGCGCTCGGCGGACGCCGTCGGCGTGGACCCCAAGCGCTTCACTCCGGCCGCGGTCCACAACCAGATCTCAGCCGCGAAGAACCGCCTGATCGACGCGGAGACCTACCGCCAGCAGGTGGGCTCGCAGTTCGAGGAGATGATCGCCGACGTGTACGCCATCTACGAGCGCGACCTGCATCGCATGAACGCGATGGACTTCGACGATCTGCTGTTCAGGACGGTCAACCTGCTGGAGCTGTTCGAGGAGGTTCGCGACCGCTACACGAACGCCTTCCGCCACGTGCTCGTCGACGAGTACCAGGACACCAACCACGCCCAGTACCGGTTGCTGCAGCTGCTGGTCGGCGGCGGGCGCCGGGCGGGTGGGGATTCCATTCAACGTGCGGCCGAGCCAGGGGACCGTCCGACCTACTCCGGCCCCGTCGGGCATCGCAACCTGGCGGTCGTGGGCGACGACGCCCAATCAATCTACAGTTTTCGGGGCGCTGATGTGAGGAATATCCTCGACTTCCAGGAAGACTTCCCGGACGCGCGCGTGGTCAAGCTCGAGCAGAACTACCGCTCGACCGAGACGATCCTGCGCGCGGCCAACGCGGTGATCGCGAACAACCGCGGCGGCATCGCGAAGCGGCTGTGGAGCGAGCTCGGGCAGGGCGAGCAGATCCAGCTGCGCGCGCTCGACGACGAGTACGCGGAGGCGCGGTTCGTCGTGGGCGAGATCCAGCGCCTGCTCGACGACGGTGCCTCGCGCGCTGAGATCGCGGTGCTGTATCGCACGAACGCGCTGTCGCGGGCGCTCGAGGAAGCGCTCACGCGCGCGGACATGGCCTACCAGGTGATCGGCGGCACGAAGTTCTTCGAACGCGCTGAGATCAAGGACGCGATCGCGTATCTGTCGCTGATCGCCAACCCGGCGGACGTCGTCAGCTTCACGCGCGTGGTCAACTCGCCGCGGCGCGGCATCGGCCAGACCTCGCTTGCTCGCGTGCTCACCCACGCGAGCTCGCAGGGCATCGCGGTGTGGGAGGCCGCCGCGGCGCCCGAGCGGGTGCCGGGCCTCGGCGCCGCCGCGGTGAAGGCGCTGGGGCGCTTCATGGACACGATGGACGAGCTGCGCAGGCTCGCGGGCATGCCGGCCGTCGGCGCGCTCGCAGCCGACGGCGACGCGCCCGACGACGTAGCGCGCGGCGATGGCGAGCCCGCCGACGCGGAGCGGGGCGTGCCGGTGGGGGACCTGCTGGAGGCGGTGCTGTCGCAGACGGGCTACACCGAGGCGCTGGAGGCCGAGCGCACGATCGAGTCGCAGGGGCGGATCGAGAACCTCGAGCAGCTCGTGGAGGGCGCGCGCACGTTCGACGCGCAGGCGCCGGAGGGCCAGGACACGCTCGCTGCCTACCTGCAGGAGATCGCGCTCGTGGCCGACGCGGACAGCCGCGCCGACGAGGGCCTGGTGACGCTGATGACGCTGCACAACGCCAAGGGCCTGGAGTACCCGACGGTGTTCATCGCCGGCTGCGAGGACGGCGTGTTCCCGCACTCGCGCGCGATCGAGGAGGGCGGCCTCGAGGAGGAGCGGCGCCTGTTCTATGTCGGGATCACGCGCGCGATGCGCCAGCTGTACCTCACCTACGCGCGCCGGCGCGCGGTGTTCGGCGCGGCGACGTACGGAATGCGCAGCCGCTTCCTCGATGAGATCCCGTCAGACCTGCTCGACGAGCACGAGCAGGTGGCGTTCCGACCGGGGGCCGGCTGGTCCTCGGGCGCGGTATCGCCGACCGTGACCGCGCGCCGCGGCTCCGCGGCTCCCAGCTGGGGCGAGCCTTCGCGTGCGGGGCGCGCGGCCGTGCGCGAGCGCGAGGGGGCGGCGTCGCTCGCCAGCCAGTTCCGCCTCGGCGAGGACGTTGTGCACGCGGCGTTCGGCGACGGCGTCGTCACCGGCGTCGAGCCCGGCGGCGTGATCGTCGTGCGCTTCGCTGAGGACGGCTCGGAGCGAAAGCTGATGGCCGAGTACGCGCCGGTGAGCCGCCGCTGAGGCGCGCGTCTCGATGCGCGGCGCAAAGACATAGCATCTGCTCATGAGCGCCACGATCATCGACGGCAAAGCGATCGCGGCGCGCGTGCGCGCCGAGGTCGCCAGCGAGGTCGAGGTCTTCCAACGCGAGGTCGGCCGTGTTCCCGGCCTGGCGACGGTGCTCGTCGGCGAGGATCCCGCCTCTGAGGTGTACGTGGGCGGCAAGCAGCGCGCGTCCGTCGAGGTTGGGATGGTGCCGGTGGACTTGCGGTTGCCGGCGCACGCGTCGTTCGAGGAGGTCGCCGAGGAGCTCGAGCGTCTCAATGCGGACCGCGCGGTCAGCGGCGTGCTGCTGCAGCTGCCCGTGCCGGAGCACCTCGACGGGCCGGCGCTGACGGCGCTGATCAGCCCCGAGAAGGACGTCGACGGCCTCACACCGGTCAATGCCGGGCTGCTGTCGCTCGGGCGTACCGGGCTGCGCCCGGCGACGCCGCTGGGTGTGATGGAGATGCTCGCCGACACCGGCGTTCCGTTGGAGGGCGCCGAGGCGGTCGTCGTCGGGCGCTCAAACCTGTTCGGCAAGCCGATGGCGCAGCTGCTGCTCGCGCAGAACGCGACCGTCACCGTCTGCCACTCGCGCACACGCGACCTACGCGAGGTGTGCTCGCGCGCGGAGGTGCTGGTCGTCGCCGCCGGCCGCGCGCGGATGGTCAAGGGCGAGTTCGTGCGCCCCGGCGCGGTCGTGATCGACGTCGGCATCAACCGCATCAGCCCCGAGGAGGCCGGCAACAAGAGTGGCCTCGTCGGCGACGTCGACTTCGCGGCCGCCGCCGAGGTCGCCTCTGCGATCACGCCGGTTCCCGGCGGCGTCGGCCCGATGACGATCGCGCTGCTCTTGCGCAACACGCTGCAGGCGGCCCGCTACCAGGCCGAGCTCGACTCGTTGCTCGCCGATCTCGACGGGGGTGCGACATGAACTTCAGGCAGCTGCGCGTCGGCGAGACGCTCGCGCTTCTCGGTGCGATCGCCGTGCTCGTGTCGCTGTTCGTGCGCAACTACTACGGTCCCGCGGGCGACCTCGACGCGTGGAACACGTTCGGCCCGGGTGTCGTGCTGCTGCTGGCGGCGGTGTGCGCCGCGCTCGCGATGGTCGTGAGCGCGCTCACCGAGCGCAGCCCCGCGCTGCCGGTGTCCACGGCGGTGTGGTGCGTGCTGCTGGGCTTGGTCGCGACGATCGCGGCGCTCGTGCGCGCGCTGGAGCGACCCGACCACGCCACCGAGGTCTGCTTCGGCGCATGGCTGGCGCTCGCGGGGGCCGTCGCGATCCTGCTTGGCGCGTGGCTCGCGCTGCGCGACGAACGGCCGTCGCTGTACACATCCGCACGGCCAGCGCCGCGCCCGCGGCCGTAACAGATCTGCAGTTGCAGCTAGCTGGTACTCGGGGAGTACCGCTCGCGGGGACGTCAGATGGACGCTGGCCGTGTAGACGGCGCTCGCCTGGATCGGCACGCTGCTCATGGTTAGCGCGGGGCCGTCGGGATGCGGTTGTGCCTTGTGTACACCGACCGCGCATGTGTGCGCGAGGTCCTTTCATACGACTCGAAAGAGGTAACGCGAAATGGCTGAGCTCGACCCCACCATCATTCTCGTGCACGGCGCGTTCGCCGATGCATCGAGCTTCCGTGGACTGTACGACGAGCTTGTCGGCGAAGACCTGAGGATCATCGCTCCGCCGAACCCGCTGCGCGGGCTGACCGGCGGCGACGGCGAGTACCTCAAGGGCGTGATCGAGGAGATCGACGGGCCAGTTCTGCTCGTCGGGCACTCCTACGGCGGCTCGGTCATCACCGCCGCCGGCGTCGCCGACAACGTTGTTGGCCTCGTCTACATCTCCGGCTTCGCCCCGGACGAGGGGGAGAACCTGAGCGATCTGCAGTCCAAGTTCCCCGCTCCGGGGATCGTCCCGTTCATCGTGCAGCACGAGCTTCCCGATGGCGGCCAGGAGTTCACGCTCGCGCCCGAGGGCTTCCACGAGTCCTTCTGCGCCGACATCCCGGTCGACGATGCCGCGTTCTACGCGATCTCACAGCGCCCACTCGCGGGGGTTGCGCTCAGCGAGGCTGCATCGACTCCGGCATGGCGTAGCCGTCCGGTCTGGGCCGTGCTGGGGACTGCCGACCGGTGCATCGACCCGGGCGTCCACCGCTTCAGCTACAAGCGGATGGGAGCGCAGATCACCGAAATAGACGGCGGTTCGCACGTGGTCATGATCTCCCACCCCAAGGAGGTCGCCGCCGTGGTGATGAGCGCTGCGCGCACCTGCGCCGTCCAGCCGGCCTGAGCTCATCCCCAGGAGCCCCCGAAGAGGAGCAACGAAGTCCAGAGATACCGGCGCCATAGAATGCGCGCCACTGTGATTGGACGGGACGAAGTTCTGCACGTCGCGCGGCTCGCGCGCTTGGCGCTCGCCGAGGATGAGATCGAGCCGATGGCGCGCGAGCTCTCCGCGGTGCTCGACCACGTCGCGCGGATTGGCGAGCTCGATCTGGACGGTGTCGCGCCCACCTCGCACGTGGTCGGTGATGCGATGCCCACCCACCCCGCGCTGCGCCCCGACGAGCCGCGGCCGTGCTTGGCGCGCGAGGTCGCGCTCGCACAGGCGCCCGCCGTCGCCGATGGCGGATTCCTGGTCCCGAGCCCGCAGGCATGATCGCCGCCGACGTGCTCGAGCTCTCGGCCGCGCAGGCGGCCGACGCGATTGCCGCGGGGTCGTTGTCGGCGGGTGAGCTGTTCGAGGCCTACCGCGCGCGCGCGGGCGCCGACCACGCCGCCGGCGAGGACGGGCTGAACTGCTTCACGTGGGTGGCCGACGACGCGCCCGCGCAGCACGCCGATGCGCCTGCGTCGGTGCCGCTTGCCGGCGTGCCGCTGGCCGTCAAGGACCTGTTCTGCACCGAGGGCGTGCCCAGCCAGTCCGGTTCGCTGATCCTCGAGGGCTACGAGCCGCCGTACACCGCCAGCGTCGTGCGCCGTCTGCAGAGCGCCGGCGCCAGGCTGCTCGCGAAGACCAACCAGGACGAGTTCGCGATGGGCTCCTCCAACGAGAACTCCGCGTACGGCGCCGTGCGCAACCCGTGGGATCGCGAGCGCGTGCCGGGGGGCTCCTCCGGCGGCAGCGCCGCCGCGGTCGCCGCCGGCCTCGCGCCGTGGGCGCTCGGCACCGACACCGGCGGCTCGATCCGCCAGCCCGCCGCGCTGTGCGGGATCGTCGGGATGAAACCCACGTACGGCTCGGTATCGCGCTACGGCATGATCGCGTTCGCCTCCTCGCTCGACCAGGCCGGCCCGCTGACGCGCGACGTGCGCGACGCCGCGCTGCTGCTCAGCCACATGGTCGGGCATGACCCCTGCGACGCGACCTCGCTGAGCTTTCCGCACGCGATCGAGCGGCCCAGCGCCGAGCGCCTGGACGGTGTGCGCCTTGGCGTGCCCGCGGAGCTAACCGGCGAGGGCATCGAAGCGGGCGTGCTCGACGCCTTCCGCGCGGCGCTCGCGCACGCCGAGCAGCTTGGCGCGCAGATCAGCGACGTGGAGCTCCCGCACGCCCCGCACGCGCTGTCCGCCTACTATGTGATCGCGCCCGCCGAGGCCTCCTCGAACCTCGCGCGCTTCGACGGTGTGCGCTACGGGCTGCGCGCCGAGAACCCCAGCGACCTGCTCGACATGTACACGCGCACGCGCCACGATGGCTTCGGCGCGGAGGTCAAGCGGCGCATCATGCTCGGCACCTACGCGCTCTCCTCCGGCTACTACGACGCCTACTACGGCCGCGCCCAGCGCGTGCGCACGAAGATCGCCGATGACTTCCGCACCGCCTTCGAGCACGTCGACCTGATCCTCACGCCAACCGCGCCCACCGTCGCGTTCAAGCTCGGCGAGAAGACCGCCGACCCGCTCGCGATGTACCTCAACGACTTCTGCACCGTGCCGATGTCGCTCGCCGGCATCCCCGCCATCTCCATTCCCTGCGGGCTCTCCGCGGGGTTGCCCGTCGGCCTGCAGATCGCCGGCCCCGCGTTCAGCGAGAACCGCGTGCTCGACGCCGCGTACGCGCTCGAGCAGAGCCTCGGCTTCGACGGGACGGCCGCCCGTGTCTGAGTCACCGCGAACGCCGCAGCCGCCGGCAGGCGGCTCCATAGAAGACGACGTTGCCTTCGAGCCGGTCATCGGCCTCGAGATCCACGTGCAGCTCGCGACCGCCACCAAGATGTTCTGCAGCTGTGAGCTGTCCTTCGGCGAGCCGCCCAACACGCGCACCTGCCCCGTCTGCCTGGGGCTGCCCGGCAGCCTGCCCGTGGCCAACGCGCGCGCCATCCACCTCGGGCTGATGATCGGCCTCGCGCTCGGCTCCGAGCTCGCGCCGCGCTCGATCTTTCACCGTAAGAACTACTTCTATCCCGACCTGCCCAAGGGCTACCAGATCTCCCAGTACGACGAGCCGCTGTGTCGCGGTGGCTCGCTCGCCGATGTGCGCATCCACCGCGTGCACCTGGAGGAGGACGCCGCCAAGCTGATCCACCTCGGCTCAAGCGGGCGCATCCACGGCTCCGACGCGAGCATCGTCGACTTCAACCGCGGCGGCACGCCGCTCGCCGAGATCGTCACCGAGCCCGACGTGCGCTCGCCCGAGCAGGCAAGCGAATGGCTGAAGCTGCTGCGCACCACATTGCGCCAGCTCGGCGTCTCCGACGTCAACATGGAGGAGGGCTCGCTGCGCTGCGACGCCAACATCTCGCTGCGCCCCGCCGGCACGCACGAGCTCGGGGTCAAGACCGAGCTGAAGAACATGAACTCCTTCCGCTTCATCGAACGCGGGATCAGGGCCGAGATCGCTCGCCAGGAGAAGATCCTCAGCGCTGGCGGGCACGTCGTCCAGGAGACGCTGCACTTCGACCCCGCCTCCGGCGCCATCACCTCGCTGCGCTCCAAGGAGGAGGCGCACGACTACCGCTACTTCCCCGAGCCCGACCTGCTGCCCGTCGCGATCGATCAGCGGATGCTCGCCGACGCGCGCGCCGCCATGTCCGAGCTGCCCGTCGCCCGCGCCGAGCGGCTGGCGCGCGAGCACGGGCTGAGCGCCGACAGCGCGCAGCTGCTCGCGTTCCGCGGCGAGCTCGGCGACTACTTCGAGGCGGCGCTCGCCGCCGGCGGCGCATCGTCCTTGGCGGGGGACGGGGTCCCTGCGCCGCCGGCGCAGGCGCTCGCCAACTGGGTCACCGGCGAGCTGCTCTCCCGACTGGAGGACGGCGAGCGGGCGGGCGGGGATCTATTTTCCTCGCGCGTCAGCCCACGGGCGCTTGCGCAGCTCGTGGGGCTCGTCGACGCCAAGCGCGTCAGCGTCGGCGCCGCCAGGCAGGTGCTCGACAAGCTCGTCGCCGAGGGCGGCGAGCCGCAGGCGATCGTCGACGCCGAGGGGCTCGCCGCGATGGACGGTGGCGGCGAGGAGCTCGCCGCGATCGTCGCCGCCGCGATCGACGCCAACGCCGACGCCGCCCAGCGCGTGCGCGACGGTAACGCCAAGGCGATCGGCCCGATCGTCGGAGCCGTCATGCGCGAGACCAAGGGCCGCGCCGACGGCACCGAGGTCGCGCGCCTGATCCACGAGCAGCTCGGCACTTAGAAGACCGCCGCGCACGACATTTTGGACTTCGGGCCAAAGGCAATGCGCGCCCGTGGCGCCAATATGCTGACCATGAACCGTTCAGCAGCCAACTCAAGCGTTTCATCTCCTCGGCGGTTCATCCTGCTGCCCGAGGAACAGGTGGATGCTCCAATTGGGTCCGCCCGCCCACGTATCCGCCGCTACCAGCTTTCGAGCGTGGGGCAGGGTGCGGGGCGCCGACGTGCAGGTCTCTCCAGTGTCGATCTCGCGACGGCACGGATCGCTCGCGAACTGGGTCGGCTGGGTCGCATGTAGTGATCCCTCCGCAGCGACCAACGCCGGCTTCCCTCGGCCGGCGACATGGGGGTGCGGCCGGGCAGGGGTAGGACTTCCTGCTCGGCCGCGCTACCATTCACTCGATCGACATGAACGAGTCTTCAGCCACCTCCCGCTCCATCGGCAAGACCGTCCTCGCGGGCCTCGTCGTCCTGATCGCCGGTTACGTCCTGCTGAAGATCGTCATCGGCATCGCCGTCGCGGTCGCCGGCACCGTCGCCGTGATCCTCGCGATCGTCGCCATCATCTGGGCGTTGCGCGTCCTGCTCTGAGTCGGATCGGAGTCAGTCGGCCCCCATGGCCTACGTCCTGATCGCGGTCGGCTTCGGTCTCTCCGGTGGGATCATCGGCAAGCTCAAGGGCAGCTCGTTCCTGCTGTGGTTCCTGATCTCCGGCGCCGTGCCGTTCCTCGGCCTGTTCGCCGCGATCGCCTACCGTGTCGAGCGCGACGAGCTGCGCCGCCAGTGCCCCAGCTGCGGGCGCGTAACCAAGATCTACGACGCGCTCTGCACGCGCTGCGGGACCGAGCTCGAGTTCCCCGACGTCGCGATCGCGCCCGAATCGTGGGTGCGAGTTGGACCTGATGGACACGCGTAGCTGGCCATAGCGCCGAAGGATCGATGGACACGCGGGCGGGCCATGGCGCCTAGCAGCGGGCTGGCCAGCAATCGTCAAGGCCTCGGTTCGGCTTCCCTAAGCAGGATTCGGCCGCCCTAACACGGTCGCTGTCATACGCTGTTCGCTGCGATGAGCACACGCGTGAAGACGGCGCCCGCGCCGGAGAGCTCTCCGCCCGCGCCGCAGGACTCGGCGCTGGCGCGCTGGATCCACCGCGCGGGCTTTGCCGACGAGCGGGATTTCGTGCTGCGCGTCGTGCAGCCGGCGCTCGTGGGCATGATCGACGGGACGGTCTCCTCGCTGGCGCCGATCTTCGCGGCGGCGATCGCGTCGGACTCGCACACGGCGCTGCTCGTCGGTTTCTCCACCGCGCTCGGCGCTGGGGTCAGCATGGGCTGGTCGGAGGCTCTGTCGGATACCGGCGAACAGACGGGTCGTGGCTCGGCGCTCGTGCGCGGCGCGATCACCGGCGGCATGACCACGCTCGGCGGCATCTTCCACACGCTGCCGTTCCTGATCTCGAACGTCGACAAAGCGCTGCTCGTGGCCGGCTGCGTGGTCGCCTTCGAGCTGTTCGCGATCGCGTGGGTCAGGCAGCGCTTCCTGGAAGTCTCGCTGCGCTCATCGCTGCTCGTGGTCACCGTCGGCGGCGCTATTGTCCTCGCAATAGGCATCGCAATCGGCTCCTCCTAGCGTTTCCAGCCGGTCGTAAGGCCGCTGGTACACTGACTTTTTCCGTAATTAAAAGGAAGGAGGCGGCGAGATGCGGGCTGTTGATGCCTTGATGGAATGTCTGAAGGCGGAGGGCGTGGACGTCGTCTTCGGCCTGCCCGGGGGTGCCAACCTGCCGACGTACGACGCGTTCGTCAACGGTGGCATCCGCCACATCCTCGTGCGCCACGAGGCCGGCGGCGGGCACGCGGCGGAGGGCTACGCGAAGGCGACCGGCAAGGTCGGCGTGGCGTTCGCGACGAGCGGTCCGGGCGCGACCAACCTGATCACGCCGATCTGCGACGCGATGATGGACTCGGTGCCGTGCGTGTTCATCACCGGCCAGGTGCGCACGGACCTGCTCGGCACCGACGGCTTCCAGGAGGCGGACACGATCGGCATCACGATGCCGGTGGTCAAGCACTCGTTCATGATCCAGCACCCGCAGGAACTTCCGCGGGCGATCCACGAGGCCTTCTACATCGCGCGCAGCGGCCGCCCCGGTCCGGTGCTGGTGGACTTCCCGTTGGACCTGTCGCGAGCTGAGATCGACTACGAGCCGGTGACCGACGTGCACCTGCCCGGCTACCAGCCGAAGATCGAGGGCAACCAGAAGCAGATCCGCCAGGCGGCGAAGGCGCTGGCGGCGTCGCAGCGCCCGGTCATCTACGCGGGCGGCGGCGTGGTCAACGCGAACGGCGCCGCCGAGCTGACCGAGTTTGCGGCATCCGACCGCTTTCCGGTGACGTGCACGCTGATGGGCCTCGGCGCGTTTCCGGCCACAGTGGAGGGGGCGGAAGGACGGGAGGGTGGGCTGGGGGACCCCAATCCCCAGTGGCTGGGGATGCTGGGGATGCACGGCACCCGCGCGGCCAACTACGCGATGGACGAGGCGGACCTGATCTGCGCGGTTGGCGCGCGCTTCGACGACCGCATCACGGGCAAGCTCTCGGAGTTCGCGCCGCGCGCGAAGTTCATCCACATCGACGTCGACCCGGCGGAGATCTCCAAGAACGTCCCCGCGCACATCCCGATCGTGGGCGACGCGCGCAACGTGCTCGCGAAGCTCGTGATCGAGTACCGCGCAATCGGCGCGGACCCGGCGCGGCTGGACGCGTGGTGGGCGCGGATCGATGGCTGGAAAGCCAAGTACCCGCTTGCCTACGAGGACACGACCGACACGGAGATCAAGCCGCAGTACATGATCCGCGCGCTGTACGAGGCCACCGGCGGCGAGGCGATCATCACCAGCGACGTCGGTCAGCACCAGATGTGGGCGGCGCAGCTGTATGACTTTCCCGCGCCGCGGCGCTGGATCAACTCGGGCGGCCTCGGCACGATGGGCTTCGGCCTGCCGGCCGCGATGGGCGCGGCCGTCGGCTGCCCCGATCGCCTCGTCTGCTGCGTCGCGGGCGACGGCTCGGTGCAGATGAACGCGCAGGAGCTCGCGACGTGCGCGCAGAACAACATCCCCATCAAGGTGTTCATCATGAACAACGGCTATCTCGGCATGGTCCGCCAGTGGCAGGAGCTGTTCTGGGACGGCAAATACAGCCACGTCGACATGGGCGAGTTCCCCGACTTCGTCAAGCTAGCGGAGGCCTACGGCGTGACCGGCATGCGCTTCACCGACAAGCACACGTTGGTGGATGACATCAAGCGCGCGATCGCCGTCGAGGGACCGGTGCTCGTCGACGTGCGCGTCACGCGCGAGGAGAACACCTACCCGATGATCCCCGCCGGCATGGCCGCGCGCGAGATGGTGGGGTGATCGTCATGGGTGAGCCAGGAACGAAGGAGCCTCTGAGTCTCGAGGAGCTGGAAGCCTCGACCAACATGCGCACGGGCCGCAAGCACGTGCTGTCGATCCTCGTCGAAAACAAGTCGGGGGTCCTCACGAGGATCGCCGGCCTGTTTGCCAGGCGCGGCTTCAACATCTCGACGCTGACCGTCGGGCCGACGGAGGACGTGCAGATCTCGCGGGTGACGCTGACGGTGGACGGCGCGCTGCATCCGATCGACCAGGTGACGAAGCAGCTGCACAAGCTGATCAACGTGCTGAAGATCCGCGACCTCGAGCCAGCGGACACGGTCGCCCGCGAGCTCGCCCTGTTCAAGGTCTCAGCCGACGGCACCCAGCGCGGCGAGCTGATGCAGATCGCCGAGATCTTTCGCGGCAAGGTCGTCGACGTGACCAAGCGCGCGGTCATCATCGAGGTGACGGGCACGACGGACAAGATCGAGGCGTTCGAGACGATGGTCCGCCCGTTTGGCCTGATCGAGATGATGCGCACGGGCGAGATCGCGATCTCGCGAGGGCGAACCGAGACCTAGCGTCGCGGGTCCGCTAGAGCGAGCGTGCGTACGGACCACGACTTCTTGGGAGGCGCGCTCGCGAGCCCCCTCCACGAACCAGCCGGCGCCGGCCGCCGCACTTTTGCGTTGAGCGCGGGTGACCGCGCGCGGCTGTCGGCGCGGTTGGCGCTCGCGGTGCGGCGCGCGCGCCGGGCGGGTGAGGGGGTGCTGGCGACGATCTCGCTGGCACTCGCGCGCGACGTCGACCCCTCGGCGGTCGTCTGTGCCTCGCGACGCCCCGGCGAGCGCTGGTTCGTGTTCGAGCAGCCCGACCGCGCTCGCGCCGCGCTGGCGGCATTGGGGGAGGCGACGAGCCTGCAGGCGTCGGGCGCGGAGCGCTTCGGCGCGGTCTCCGACCGCTGGCGGGCGCTGTCAGCGGCAGCCGTGTCCGCTCCGGGGGATGAGCCCGCTGGCTCGGGGGTGGGTGGGGGTCCGATTGCACTCGGCGGCTTCGCGTTCGCGCCCGACGGTGGCGCGGCGCCGCACTGGCGCGGCTTTGAGCCGGCGTCGCTGACGGTGCCAGAGGTCGCGCTCGTGCGCAGCGAGCGCCGTGGAGAGACGACGGTGCGGATGACGCTCGCCGCGCTGGCATGCCCCGACGATGTGCCCGAGGAGCTGCTCGCGCGCCTGGAGCGCCGCGTCGCGGAGCTGCACGAAGCCGCGCTGCCGCTGCTCGACCCAGCGCCGACCGGGCGCTTCCAGGTAGCCAGCGCGATGCCGCCCGAGCACTATGAGCAGGCGGTCGCGCGGGCCACCGAGCTGATCGCTGCGGGGGAGCTTGAGAAGATCGTGCTCGCGCGCGAAGTCCAGGTGCATGCGGGTGGGGGGGCTCCCATCTATGACCCGGCGGCCGTGTTCGGCGTGCTGCGCGAGGAGTTCCCGGCGTGCTTCGTGTTCTGCGTCGGTTATGGCGATGCCGCGCTGGTCGCCGCGAGCCCCGAGCTACTCGTGCGCCGCGAGGGCCATCGCGTCAGCACGCTCGCGCTCGCCGGCTCGACCCGCCGCAGCGCCGACCCAGCCGTCGACGGTCACCTCGGTGAGCAGCTGCTGCGCGATGTGAGCTACCGCGAGGAGCACGCGATCGTCGCGCGGCGGATCGAGCGTTTGCTGCGCCCGCACGCGATCTGGGTCACCGCCGCGCCCGAGCCCGAGCTCGTGAGGATCGCCAACATCCAGCACCTGGCAACGCCGATCCGCGCGCAGCTGGCGGCGCCGATCGACGCGCTCGAGCTGGCGGGGCTGATGCACCCGACGCCAGCGGTCGGCGGCGAGCCGCTGCGCTGCGCCGCGCCGCTGATCCCCGCGCTCGAGGGCCTCGACCGCGGCTGGTACGCCGGCCCCGTCGGCTGGACCGACGCGACCGGCGATGGCGAGTTCTGCGTTGCGCTGCGCTGCGCGCTGTTGCGCGGGAACGTCGCGCGCTGCTACGCCGGCAATGGCATCGTGCGAGGCTCGGACCCGGCGAGCGAGCTCGCCGAGACCGAGGTCAAGCTGCAGGCGCTGCTGCCGCTGCTCAGCGGATGAGGATCGGGGTGCTGTAGTTGGACACGTGCGCACCCGCCGGGACCTGAATCAGCGCGCGGTAGAGACCGCCCCTGTGAACCCGCACGACGCGGCTGAAGCTCGAAACGGTTGCGGTACCGGCTTTCACAGAGGTGCCGCCCTCGTTCACGGACCTGTGGCCGGGCACGAGCAGTTGGAAGCCAACGAGTGCGCCGGCCTCCGCCGGGGCGACCGTTCCGTACAGGCGCACGAGGCCCGGCCGGCCGGCTGAGCGCGCGTGGAAGCTGACCCGAACCGCCACGTTCTCGAGCACGACGGCGCTGAGCACTTCTGGGTTGCCGACCGTCGCGACACGCAGCTGCGCGCTTTCCAGCAGGCCGAGGAACGGGAACGAGAAGCCGCCGACGGTGTTCGTGACCTCCGGGTTGCCGACCGTCTTGAAGCCGCCCAGGTAGGGATAGGGATTGGCCTGCAGGACTATCTCGTGATTGGCGGAGCCCGTCCCGGACAGCGTGCCGGCGACCACGAAGGAGTCTCCGAATAGTACCGGGTCCGGGACGCCCGCGATGGCCACCGACAGTGGGATCTTCGGCGTCGTGAACGTGCGGTCGTTGCCCTTCGTCGTTCCCGCCGGGCTGGTGGCGACGATCCGGTAGTGGTAGGTGGTGAGCGGCTGCAGTCCGCTCACGGCCTGGCTCACCTTGATCGTGTTCGCCCCGTTCCCCGCCGGTGAGAGTGGCGTCTGGGAGCCGTAGCCGCGGGTGGGCCCATACTGGAAGACGTAGTTGGTTTCTCCTCCGCGAGGGTCGACCGAACCGTCGAGCGTCGCCGCGGAGTAGGTCACGTTCGCGGCGCCTCCGGTGCTGGCGCTCGGTGCGGCGGACGAAGCGGCCTGGGCCGTGGAGACGGGAAGCGCGAAGGCGAAGGCGAACGCCAGCGAGACGAGCAGGTGCTGGTAGCGAGACATGAAGACCTCCCCGAGCGCCTGCGGCCCCGCCTCGTGGCGTGCCGGATGGCGCTCATAACACTGCGATCAAAAGCAAGAACGACTACGGAGCCGGTGTCGCTCGAGGCATCGGCGGCCTGAGCTACGCCAGCACCTCCTGACGCTCGATCGCCGACTCGAGCCTCAAAGCGGCGAGCTCCAGGTCGGTCTCCCCGGGGGCGATATCGAGCGCCACGTGAACGTCTGGGCCAAAGGCGCTCATCATCAGCTCGGCAGCCGCGATCAGCGCTCTGGCCTGATGGACGCTCAACTCGACGTGGATCCTCTGATCGTTCACCGCCGCGCCTCGGCGTCCGGGCACGCGGCACAACGACCTGCGGCTACTGATCTGATATCGGACGAAACTTCGGGCACTCTGACCTCCGTCGGCTCGCTGGAGCAACGCCGGAAGTCAGCTCGTGATGCCGGCGAAAGGGGCCGACCGCAGTAATGCCCTCCACTGCGCAGCATAGCGCGAGCCGGAGCGCAGATGTCGAGCGCGTGCCTGACCCCGGTCAGTCGCGCGAGGGGGATGGCGCGAGCTCGTCCTCGTCGACGAGGTCGGTGGGAGCGAGGATGAACACCTCGCACATCAGATCGGGGTGCTGCTGGTTTCCGCTCATGAACCCGATCACCCGACGCCCGGTCGCCGCCTCGATGACCTCGCTGAAGCGACTGCGCATGACCTCCTGAAACTCCATGCGCTGCTGGATCACCGCGGTGCCGCGTCCGCCCTCGAGCAGCGTCTGCTCGACCCGCGAGAAGCCACCTCGTAGAACGCACACCACCAGGTCGTCCTCGTAGTAGGACTTCGCGCGGGTGGGGCCGCGCCCATAGAACTCCTTCAGCAGCGCGACCATTCCATCGGAGATGGCCGTGAGCACGTCCCCATGGGTGCTCAGTGTTCGGTCCTGGTTCATCTGTGGCGCGGCGGGTCGCTGGATATTGTCGGCGATCATAGCCATATGGCGCTACGGTGAGAGGCGAACGCTCGTCGGGTCATCGCCCTTCGCCTCGCGCGCGAACCCGACCCGGAGGACGAAGAGAGAAGGCCAGCATGTCGGCCACATGGGGTCGCCGTCCGCTGAGTGGCGATGAACTGCTGTTCGCGATCACCGAAGCGATGGTCGTGTTGCATCAGCGCTACTACCACCGCACGCCCGTCAGCGCCAAGACCCAGATGCTCGGCGACGACCTGCTCGCCTGCGTGCTCGGCGGCGTCTACACCGACGTCGAGAAGACGATGATCGAGCTGCAGCGCTCCACCGTCGTGCAGGAGACGCGCAGCGCCTTCCAGACCGCGATGCAGCAGAAGTTCATCGACCAGGTGGAGCAGCTCTCCGGTCGCGACGTGCTCGCTTTTATCTCCAACCATCACGTCGGCCCCGACATGGAGATCGAGCTGTTCATGCTCGCGCCCCTGGCCTGACCGATCGAGTGTCAGACCGCGAGCGCTCGCGAGACGGCGCTCCAGAGGCCGCGGTGCAGCTCCACGTTGCGCACGCGATCGCTGTGCACGTGCACGATCGTGGCGCTGGCCTCGGGGGCGAGCGCGCGCTCCAGTGCCGCGCGCAGCTCGGAGGTCGTGCCGACCCGCTCGTGCGCGAGCCCATAGAGCGCCGCGGCCTTCGCGAAGTCGAGACCCGTGGGCGTGGCGATGTGGCGCGTGTACACGTCCTCGCCGCCCGACGCGGCGTTGGATCCGTCCGAGTCTCTCGCGCGGCCCGTGCGAGCATCGGGCACGCGCGCCATGCTCGCGCCCGAGACCGCCAGGAAGTCGAAGATCCCGCCGCCGGCGTTGTCGAGCAGCACGATCGTCAGCTTCAGGCCGAGTCGCGTCGCGGCGAGCAGGCCGCCGATGTCATATGCGAGCGCGACGTCGCCGATCAGCAGCACGACCGGGCCGGGAGCGTCGGCCGCTGCGCCGAATGCCGAGGACACGGTGCCGTCGATGCCGTTGGCGCCGCGGTTGCACAGCACACGCGGTGGGTCCGCGCGCACGGGCCAGAACGTCTCGATGTCGCGCACCGGCATCGAGGAGGCGACGAACAGCGTCGCGCGCGCGGGCAGCAGCACGCCCAACTCGGCCGCCACCGCCGGCTCTGAGAGCTCGCCGGCGAGGGCTCCGGTGATCGCCTCCGCCGCGCGCCCGTCGGCGCTTCGCCAGCTCGCGAGCCAATCCTCATCCGTAGCCGTGCGCGGCGGGTCCTCGCCGGCAAGGCACGCGGACAGCCACGCGAGTGCCGCGGCCGGCTCGAGCGCGAGCGAGTCGCTCAGCACCGACGCGGGATCCTGCCACGCGCCCTCGGGATCGAGCGCGACCTGCCGTGCCTCGCCCAGCCCCGCCAGCCAGCCGCGCAGGGGCTTGGACACAGGCAGATCGCCCACCCGCAGGACGAGGTCGGGCGTCATCGACATGGCGAAGGCCTCGTCGCGCAAAAGCGCGTCGTAGTGCGCGATTGCGCCATTGCCACGGCGCGCGCCCGACAGCGGATCGGCAAGCAGCGGCCAGCCCGCGGCCTGGGCGAATGCGCTCGCCGCGCCCCCGAGATCGGTGTGGCGCTCATGGCGTCCGGCGACGAGCACGCCGCGGCGCGCAGCGGCCACCAGATCCAGCAGCGTCGCGCCCGGCGCGGGCGGTACCTGGGCGGCGTGCGCCGCTCTGCCCGCGTCGATCCGCGGATGCGCCGCCCGCGCCTGCGTGCGGCGCACGTATGGCGCGCCATCGCTGCGCCCCGTGTCGTCCTCGGGCAGCTGCTCCTCGCTCACGAGCGGCTCGCGCAGCGGGAAGTTCAGGTGCACGGCGCCGGGGCCGCCCTCCAGCGCCGTCCAGTAGGCGCGGCACGCGAGCGTGCGCATCCAGCGCAGCTGCGCCGCGCCCGCCTCGTGCACGCCGACCTCGAAGAACCACTTGGCGGCGCCGCCGAACAGCTTCAGCTGGTCGATCGCCTGCCCGGCGCCGTTCTCGCGCAGCTCCGCCGGGCGGTCCGCGGTGAGCAGCAGCAGCGGCACGCGCGCCTCGTGCGCCTCGATCGCGGCCGGCAACAGCTCGGCGGCGGCCGTGCCCGATGTGCACGCGACCGCGACGGGCAGGCCCGAGGCCTTCGCCAGCCCGAGCGCGAAGAACCCCGCGCAGCGCTCGTCCACGTGCGAGAAGCAGCGCACGCGCGGCTCGCGCGCGAGCGACAGCACCAGCGGCGCGCTGCGCGAGCCGGGCGAGGTGCACGCCGCGCGCATGCCGCAGCGCGCGAGCTCGTCCACGAACGCCCGCAGCAGCGAGTACATGTCGGTGGTGGGGGTCATCGGTCGTAGGATCCGCAGATGCCGGAGAGCGTCGTCCTGCTGCACGGGTTCAGCGGCACCCATCGCGCCTGGGACGGCGTGATCGCGGCGCTCGATCGCGAACGCTACCGACCGCTGGCGCTCGACCTGCCCGGGCACGGCGCGGCGGCCGGCGCCAAGCGCCCGATCACGTTCGCCGGATGCGTCGCCGACGTGCTCGCGCGCAGCCCCGAGCGCTTCACCTTGTGTGGGTACTCGATGGGCGGACGCATCGCTCTGCACGTGGCGCTCGCGGCTCCCGAGCGGGTGGCTCGGCTGGTGCTCGTCTCCTGCAGCGCGGGCATCTCCGACGACGTTGAGCGGGCGCGGCGGCGGCGGGCGGACGGGGCGCTCGCCGACGAGCTGGAACGGATCCCGTTCGAGGATTTCATCGAGCGCTGGCGCTCGCAGGCGCTGTTCGCCTCAGAGCCGCCCGAGGTCGGCGCGCTGGCGCGCGAGGATCAGCGCCGCAACCGCCCGGACGCGCTCGCGGCGGTACTGCGTGGAATCGGCACCGGTGAGATGCGACCGCTGTGGGATCGCCTGGGCGAGCTCGGCATGCCGGTCACGGTGCTCGTCGGCGAGCGCGACGTGAAGTTCCGTGCGCTGGGGGCCCGGACGGTCGAGCTGCTGCCCGACGCCGAGCTGCTTGTGCTCGCCGGTGGCCACGGGCTGGCGCTCGAGAATCCACGGGACGTGGCCCACGCGCTTGCCGCCGGGGCAGCGATGCGCCGATCGTCGGGACCTCGCTAGAACGGCTCGACGCCGAGGCCGGGCGCGAGCGGAACGGCGATCGCCCCGTCACGGGCGCTCAACGGGCTGTGGAGGTCGGCGAACATGTCGAGCGTGGCCAGCCCGCAGGGCGGCATCGGCCCGCGCGAGGCCAGCGCGGCGGCAGCGTGCAGCGCCGCCGCCACGCCGAGAGGCCCGTCGAGCGTCGAGGCCAGGTAGACCTCGGCGCCGGTGGCCCGCACGAGCGCCGCTGCCGCCAGCAGGCCGCCGATGCCGCCGCACCTGGAGATCTTCAGGCAGACCGCGTCGGCGACGCCTGCCGTCAGGGCTCCATGCTCGCCGGCGGTCTCGTCGATCGAGACCCGCACCGCCACCCGCGCGCGTATCTCGCGCACGGCGTGCAGCCCGTGCGCCGGCTCCTCCACCAGCTCGAGGCCGGCGGGGGAGAGCGCCTCGATCGCGGCGACCGCCTGCTCGACGCTCCACGCGCCGTTGGCGTCAAGGCGCAGCGCCACCCGCGGGCCGGCGGCGGCACGGGTGGCGGCCACGCGAGCGGCGTCGTCGCCGACGCCGACCTTCAGCTTCAGGCAGCCGAAGCCGGCGCGCACGGCCGCGGCCGCCTGCTCGGCCGCGCCCGCCCGGTCGAGCGCTGACAGCGTCGCGTTGACGGGCACGTGCGTCGCCGCGTCATCGCTCAGCAGCGCCGCGACCGGCTTGCCCGCGCGACGCCCGGCGCGGTCCCACAGGGCAAGGTCGATCGCCGCGAGCGCCTGGGGAAGATCCTCCACCGCGCGACACGCTTCGATCAGCTGCGCGCCGCCCAGGCCCTTGGATGCGCCCAGCACGGGCGCATAGCGCTCGAGCGCATCCTGCACGCGCGCGATGCTCACCCCGTCATAGGCCTCCAGCGGTGCGGCTTCGCCGTAGCCGCGCACGCCGTCCTCGTCGCTCAGCGCCACCAGCACGAGCTCCCGCTCGCCGACGGCGCCGTAGGAGCTCTCGAGCGGCGTGCGCAGCCTCAGCACCCGGCGCTCGAGCTCGAGCTTCATCCGCCGATGCCGCCGCTCGCGAGGATGCCCGCCGCGAACAGCAGGCAGAAGGCGAGCTGCAGCGCCCCCGTGCGCGCCAGCGCGGCGTTGAGCGCTGGACCGTCGGTGCGCGTGCGCACCACGCGCACGAGTCCCAGCGCCAGCGGTATCACCGCCCATGGCAAGAGCAGCCAGGCGCTCATCGACCCGAAGGCCCACGGTAGCGGCGCGGTCACGAACGCGACCGCCACCATCGCCGAGTACAGCGTCTGCGTGCGCGCGCGGCCCAGGCGCACCGCCAGCGTGCGCTTGCCGGCGCGGCGGTCGGTCTCCAGGTCGCGGACGTTGTTGACCACCAGGATCGCGCTCGCCAGCAGACCGACCGGCACCGCGCACACGAACGCCTGCCACGGCAGCTGCTGCACCTGCACGAAGTAGGAGCCGGTCACCGCCACGACGCCGAAGAACAGGAACACGAACACCTCGCCCAGGCCCTCGTAGCCGTACGGGCGCGGCCCGCCGGTGTAGAGCACGCCGGCGAGGATCGACGCGGCGCCGACCGCCAACAGCTCTGGTCCGGCGACCGCGACCAGGTAGGCGCCGCAGGCGACCGCCAGCCCGAACGTCACATACGTCGCCAGCAGCACCTGGCTGGGGGGCACGAGCCCGCCGGCCGTGACCCTGACCGGGCCGAGGCGGTCCTCGGTGTCCGCTCCCCGGCGCGCGTCGGAGTAGTCGTTTGAGAGGTTGGTGCCGACCTGGATGAACACGGCGCCAAATAGCGCCGCGACGAACGCGAGCGGGTGGAAGTGATCGGCTCCGAGCGCGAGCGAGGTGCCCACGAGCACAGGCGCCACCGCCGCGGGCAGCGTGCGCACGCGCGCCGCCATCACCCAGATGCGAACTGCGCTCACGGGGCTGCGCTCACGCCGTCAGGCTCGCTTCGGGAACCGCGAGAAGTCCGGCTTGCGCTTCTCGCGGTAGGCGTCCCTGCCCTCCTGTCCCTCCTCGCTGCCGTAGAACAGCAGGTTCGCGTCGTGCGCGAGCTGCTGAATCCCCGTCAGCCCGTCTTCGGCCGCGTTGAAGCTCGCCTTCAGCAGCCGCAGCGCGAACGGAGAGAGGGCGAGCATCTCCTCACACCACTGAACCGTCTCCTGCTCCAGGCGCTCGAGCGGCACGACCGTGTTCACCATCCCCATCTCGAGCGCCTGTTGCGCGGTGTACTGGCGGCACAGGAACCAGATCTCCTTGGCCTTCTTCGGCCCCACCAGGTTCGCCAGCAGGCCCGCGCCGAAGCCGCCGTCGAACGAGCCGACCTTCGGGCCGACCTGACCGAAGCGCGCGTTGTCGGCGGCGATCGTCAGGTCGCACACGAGATGCAGCACGTGCCCGCCGCCGATCGCATAGCCCGCGACCATCGCCACGACCGGCTTTGGCAGCCTGCGGATCTGCACGTGCAGGTCGGTGACGTGAAAGCGCCCGGGGCGGGTGCGATCCGGATCACCGGCCCCGTCGTCGCTCAGGTAGCCGGAGTCGCCGCGCACGCGCTGGTCGCCGCCGGAGCAGAACGCGTCCTCGCCTTCGCCGGTGAGGACGATCACGCCGATCTCGGGGTCCTCGCGGGCGTCCTCGAGCGCACGCGAGATCTCGATGATCGTGCGTGGGCGAAACGCGTTTCTGACCTCCGGGCGGGCGATCGTGATCTTTGCGATCCCCGCATGCGGCAAGGCGGACTTCTCATAGCGGATGTCGGTTAGCTCGCCCTGCGCGGGCGCGCTCGATGCGATCCAGGTGGTGCTCATCGCGCGAAGGCTAGCCTGTGCGGCATGCAGGTCGAGGCATGGCTCGCCCGCGCCGCCGCCGCGCGGCCCGAACAGACGGCGCTCCAGACGCCCCGGGGGGACTGGTCCTACGCCCGGCTGCACGACGCCGCGCGCTTCGCTGCCGGGGAGCTGGCCGCACGCGGCGCCGCTCCGGGGGCACGCGTGGCGATCGCGTTGCCCGCCGGCCTCGACTTCGCCCAGGCGTTGCACGCGTGCCTGCTGATGGGCGCGGTCGCCGTGCCCGTGGACCTGCGTCTGTCCGCGTCCGAGCGCGCGCGGATCGCCGACGGCGCCGCGGTGCTCGTCGGCGAGCCGCTGGGCGAGGGGCCGGCGCCGGATGTGCGCATGCCGACGTACACGCACGAGCTCGACGCGACCGCGGTCGTGATCCACACCTCGGGCACCACCACCGCGCCGCGGCCGGTCGAGCTGACGTACGGCAACTTCCTGTGGAGCGCGCTCGGCTCGGCCGTCGCGCTCGGGCTCGATCCCGAGGAGCGCTGGCTGTGCGCGCTGCCGCTCTCGCACGTGGGCGGGCTCTCGATCCTGCTGCGCTCGGCGATCTATGCGACGACGGCGCTCGTGCACGAGCGCTTCGAGACAGACCGCGTGCTGCGGACGCTCCAGGAGGGCGAGGCGACGCTCGTGAGCCTCGTGGCGACCACGCTCACACGCCTGCTCGACGCGGGCCTGCGGCGCCCGCCGGCGCTGCGCTGCGCGCTGACCGGCGGCGGCCCCGTGCCCGCGGCGCTGCTCGCGCGCGCCCACGACGCCCGCGTGCCGGTCAGCCTCACCTATGGCCTGACCGAGAGCTGCTCGCAGGCGACCACGACGCCCATCGCGGCGATCGGCGGCGGCCCGTCGAGCGCCGGCCCGCCGCTGTTCTGCACCCGGGTCCAGATCGCCGAGGACGGAGAGATCCTCGTCGGCGGGCCGACGGTGGCGCCGAACGCGATCGCCGCCGACGGCTGGCTGCACACGGGCGACCTTGGCGCGCTCGACGAACGCGGCCGCCTGAGCGTGACCGGGCGCAAGGCCGACACGATCGTCAGCGGCGGCGAGAACGTCGCGCCGGCGGAGGTCGAGGCGGTGCTGGAAGCGCACCCGCAGGTACTCGAGGCGGCGGTGCTCGGGCGCGTGGACGCGCAATGGGGCGAGACCGTGACGGCGATCGTCGTCACGCGCACCGGCGAGCAGCTCGATGTCGAGGAGCTGCGCGCGCACTGCGCCGGCGCGCTCGCGTCCTACAAGGTGCCCAAGCGCTTCCTCGCCACAGCCGAGCCGCTGCCGCGCACGCGCTCGGGCAAGCTGCTGCGCCGGGAGCTGCGATCGCGATGAGCTTCGACGCGGAGGCATACCGGCAGGCGAGCCTGGAGGCCTGGGAAGAGGCGGCGAGTGGCTGGGTTCGCCAGCAGGCGCAGCTGCGTGCGTTCGCGGCGCCGGTGTCGCACTGGCTGATCGACGCGGTCGCGCCGCAGCCGGGGGAACGCTTGCTGGAACTGGCCGCCGGTCTCGGTGAGACGGCGATGCTCGCCGCCGAACTGGTGGCGCCGCATGGCGGCGTGATCGTCTCAGACCAGGCCGAGGCGATGCTCGAAGGCGCGCGGACGCGAGCGATCGCGCTCGGGCTCGCGAACGTCGAGTTCCAGGTGCTGAACGCCGAATGGATCGACCTACCGGTGGCGAGCGTCGATGTGGTGTTGTGCCGGTGGGGCTACATGCTGATGGCCGATCCCGCCGCTGCGCTCGCCGAGACGCGGCGCGTTCTGCGCCCGGGAGGGCGCGTGGCGCTCGCGGCGTGGGACTCGCTCGCGCGCAATCCATGGGCGCAGCTGCCGGCGATCGAGCTGATCGAGCGCGGCTTGACCCCACGACCGGACCCCGACGCCGAACCGCCGCCCGGGCCGTTCGCGCTGGCTGCGCCGGGACGCATCCAGGAGCTGCTCGACGACGCCGGCTTCGTCGAGGCGCGGGTCGAGGCGCTCGAGCTCGTGCGCCGTCACACGAGCTTCGCGGAGCTGTGGGAGACGACGCTCGACCTCTCGCGCGGCTTCCACGACGCGGTGCTCTCGCGCCCGGCGCCCGAGATCGCGGAGATCGAAGCGTCGCTTGCGCAGCGCTTCGCGCCGTACACCGCCGCCGACGGCACGCTGGAGATTCCCGCGCGCACATTGGTGGCATCGGCCAGCGCGTGAGCGCACGTTTCGCGCGGGCGCGGGATCCGACAGCCGCGGGAAGTTGGATAGCCTGCGGCCAATGATCTACGACGACGAAGCAGACCTCACGCTCCTCGACGGCAAGACCGTCGCAATCATCGGCTACGGCTCTCAGGGCCACGCGCACGCGCTCAACCTGAAGGACTCGGGGGTGAATGTCGTCGTCGGGCTGCGCGAGGACTCGGCCTCGGTCGCCAAGGCGCGCGAGGCGGGCCTCGAGGTGCTGCCGGTCGTCGAGGCCGCCAGTCGCGGCGATCTGGTGATGATCCTGCTCCCCGACGAGCTGCACCGCGCAGTGTGGGAAGCGGAGATCCGCGACGGCATCGCGCCGGGCAACGCGCTGCTGTTCGGCCACGGCTTCTCGATTCACTACAAGGAGATCGAGCCGCCGGCGGGCGTGGACGTGACGATGGTCGCGCCCAAGGGCCCCGGCCACCTCGTGCGCCGCCAGTTCACCGAAGGCAGCGGCGTCCCGGGGCTCGTGGCGGTCGAGCAGGACGCGACCGGCAACGCGCGGGCGCTCGCGCTCGCCTATGCCAAGGGCATCGGCTGCACGCGCGGCGGGGTGATCGAGACGAGCTTCAAGGACGAGACCGAGACGGACCTGTTCGGCGAGCAGGCGGTGCTCTGCGGCGGCGCCTCCGAGCTCGTGCAGGCAGGCTTCGAGACGCTCGTGCAGGCGGGCTACGACCCTGAGATGGCCTACTTCGAGTGCCTGCACGAGCTCAAGCTGATCGTCGATCTGATGCACGAGAAGGGCCTGGCGGGGATGCGCTATTCGATCTCCAACACCGCCGAGTACGGCGACTACACGCGCGGCAAGCGCGTGATCACCGAGGAGACGCGCGCGGCGATGCGCCAGATCCTCAAGGAGATCCAGGACGGCGATTTCGCGCGCGAGTGGATCGCCGAGAACCGCGCCGGCCAGGAGAGCTTCAAGCGCATGCGCGCCGAACAGGCCGATACGCAGGTCGAGCACGTGGGCGCGGAGCTGCGCTCGCACATGGACTGGATCAAGCCGGCCTTCTGAGCGGCCGATCGGCGCTCCACGGTGCTCGCCTATATCTCCTGGCATCGCCCGGCGCCGGAAGTCGCTACGGACGCGTACGAGCGCGCGCTGGAGCAGTTCCATCGCTCGCTCGCGCATCAGGCTCCCAGCGGCTTTCGCGGCTCGGGGACGTTTCGCGTGCCGGAGCTGCCGTGGCTCGCATCGGCGCCGGGCTCGGTGGACGTGGGCGGCTATGAAGACTGGTATCTCCTGGCGGACTGGGCCGCGCTGGGTGTTCTCGAGGAGGCGGCGGTCTCGCATGAACACGCCGGCGCCCACGACAAGATCGCCTCGCTCGCGGGGATCTCCACCGGAGCCGTCTATCGCTTCCTGGAGGGCTATGCGGGGCTGGACGAAGGTCGCGTGGCTGTGTGGGTGGCGCGCTCGGCCGGACACGAACACCCCTCGCTCTCGGCGCTGCTCGGCGACGGTATGGACCCCGCGGCGGACGGGCTCTGGCGCCGCTGCCTGGGGCTTGGTCCCGCGCCGGAGTTCTGCCTGCTCGCCTCCGAGGCCTCGGCGGGCGTCGCGCCGACGCGACTGCCGAAGGGCTGGACGGCCACGGTGCTCGGGCGCGAGGCGCTGTGGCATGGCTGAGGAGGTCATGGGCGCTGAGCTGGCGAGCGGGGAGTTCAAACGCCAGGACAGCCGCTTTCGCGAGTGGATCGGGGGCGAGCGCGAGGGCGATGTGCAGCGACCGCGTGTGCGCCCAGCCGCGGCGGCGCTGGCACCGGAGCCGGGCCGCTACCACCTGTACGTGTCGCTCGCGTGCCCGTGGTGTCACCGCACGGCGATCCTGCGTGAGCTCGCGGGCCTGCAGGAGGCGATCGGGATCTCCTACCTCGCACCGTTCCGCGACGAGCGCGGCTGGGCGTTCAGCGGCGAGCGCTTCGGCGACGGCCCGGGGGGCGAGTACACGGACACGCTGCACGGTTGGAGCTTCATGAGCGAGGCCTACTTCCTCACCGACCCGGGCTTTCGCGGGCGGGTCACCGTGCCCGTGCTGTGGGACACGCTGAGCGGGCGGATCGTCAACAACGAGTCGAGCGACATCATCCGCATGATCGGCCGCGCGGACTCGCTCGGCGGGCTCGGGCGCGGGGCCGAGCTCGAGCTCTATCCGCAGTCGCTGCGCGCGGAGATCGACGCGATCAACGAACGCGTCTACGACACGGTCAACAACGGCGTCTACCGCGCCGGCTTCGCCCGCCGCCAGAGCGCCTACGAGCGCGCGTTCGCGGAGCTGTTCGACAGCTTCGCGTGGCTGGAGGGCCTGCTCGAGTCGCGGCGCTATCTCCTGGGCGAGCGCCCGACGGAGGCCGACTGGCGGCTGTTCCCGACGCTCGTGCGCTTCGACGAGGTCTACAACGTGCACTTCCGCTGCAACTACCGACGGCTCGTCGACTACCCCAACCTGTGGCGCTACGCGCGCGAGCTCTACCAGCTGCCGGGCGTCGCGGCGACGGTCGCGATGGAGCAGATCAAGCGCCACTACTACACCACGCACGACGAGCTCAACCCCAAGCACATCATCCCTGTCGGCCCGGGCTATGACTGGTCCGATCGCGCCGGGATCGACGCCCCCGTCGCGGCGTCATAGGGCCTGGCGACAGGCTGTTGGAGACATCCGCGTACATCTGCGGCCGGTCTCCGAGCCGTCCGCGGGCGTGCATCGTCAGCGCGCGCGAGGTCCGCTAGACTCGCGTTCATCGTCGCGACTGGCGCTCGGGTGGAGCTCACCACCGGGGAGCGACGATCGAGCACCGCCGCGCGCCTGGGCACCTCACAGCACCGACGATTACCCTCGAGGTCCGAACGCAGCGAGGAGCCCAAATGACGACGAGCCCCATGACAGAGACAACGCCGCTGGTCATCCCCGACGAGCTGAGACCCGTGGACGGGCGCTTCGGCTGCGGGCCCTCGAAGGTGCGCCCTCAGGCGCTCGCGCGGCTCGCCGGCGAGGGCGCGGCGGTGATGGGCACCTCGCACCGCCAGAAGCCGGTGAAGGCGCTCGTCGGCGAGATCCGCGCCGGCCTGCGCAACCTGTTCTCCGCCCCCGATGGCTACGAGGTCGCGCTTGGCAACGGCGGCGCGACGGCCTTCTGGGACGCGGCGGCGTTCGGCCTGGTCGAGCGCCGTGCGGCACACCTGACCTACGGCGAGTTCTCGCAGAAGTTCGCGACGGTGACCGCCGGCGCGCCGTTCCTGGAGGACCCCGTGAAGATCGCGGCGGAGGCGGGCGACGCGCCCGATCCGGCCGGTCTCGGGTCGGCCGCCGCCGAGGCCGGCGCGGACGCGCTGGCGTGGGCGCACAACGAGACGTCCACCGGCGTGATGGTCCCCGTGCTCCGCCCGCAGGGCGCCCGTGAGGCGCTCGTGCTGATCGACGCGACATCCGGCGCGGGCGGCCTGCCGGTGGACGTGTCTGAGACCGACGCCTACTACTTCGCTCCGCAGAAGAGCTTCGCCGCCGACGGCGGGCTGTGGCTGGCGCTGCTGAGCCCGGCCGCGCAGGAGCGGATCGCGGCGCTGCACGCCTCCGATCGCTGGATCCCCGAGTTCCTGTCGCTGCACACGGCCCTGGAGAACTCGGTCAAGGATCAGACCTACAACACGCCGGCGGTGGCGACGCTGTTCCTGCTGGCAGAGGAGATCCGCTGGATGCTCGACGGCGGCGGGCTGGAATGGTGCGCGGCACGCACGCGCGCGTCCTCCGAGCACCTCTACGGGTGGGCCGAGCACACGTCCTACACGACCCCGTTCGTCGCCGACCCGGCCAAGCGCTCGCTGGTCGTCGGGACGATCGACTTCGCGGAGGACGTCGACGCGGCCGCTGTCGCCTCGACGCTGCGCGCGAACGGCATCGTCGACGTCGAGCCCTACCGCAAGCTCGGGCGCAACCAATTGCGGATCGGCATGTTCCCCGCGATCGACAGCGCCGACGTGCAGGCGCTCACCGCCTGCATCGAGTGGGTCGTCGAGAGGCTGGGGCAGTGAGCGCCGCGACGCCGGAGACGGCCGCCGAGCGGAGCGCGAACGGCGCCCGACCGCGGGTGCTCGTCAAGGAGAAGATCGGCGACTCGGGCGTGGCGCTGCTGCGCGAGCACTTCGACGTGGAGCTGGGGGTCGATTGGGACGCGGAGCAGCTGGCCGCGCGCATCGGCGACTACGAGGGCATCGTGATCCGCTCGGCGACGAAGCTGACGGCGGAGCTGATCGAGCGTGCGGTGAGCCTGCAGGTGATCGGCCGCGCGGGCGTCGGCGTGGACAACGTCGACGTCGAGGCGGCGACCAAGCGTGGGATCGTGGTCGCCAACGCGCCGGAGTCGAACGTCGTGACCGCGGCGGAGCACACGATGGCGCTGCTGCTGGCGCTGGCGCGCAACATCCCGCAGGCGTACGCGTCGCTGGTCGCCGGCAAATGGGATCGCTCGAAGTTCTCGGGCGTCGAGCTGTACGAGAAGACGCTGGGGATCGTCGGCTTCGGGCGCATCGGCCAGCTGGTCGCCCAGCGCGCGCGCGGCTTTGGCATGCGCGTGATCGCGTTCGACCCGTTCGTCAGCGCCGATCGCTATCGCGAGCTGGCGGTCGAGAAGGCCGACGGCGCCGAGGACATCTACGCGCAGGCGGACTTCATCACGATCCACCTGCCCAAGACGCCCGAGACCGAAGGCTTCATCGACGCGGCGGCGTTCGCGAAGATGCGCGAGGGCGTGCGCGTGCTGAACGTCGCGCGCGGCGGGCTGATCGACGAGGACGCGCTGAAGGACGCGCTCGACTCCGGCAAGGTCGCGGGCGCGGCGATCGACGTGTTCAAGAGCGAGCCGATGACCGAGCACCCGCTGTTCGCTTACGCCAACGTCGTCGTCACCCCGCACCTGGGGGCGTCCACAGCCGAGGCGACCGACCGCGCCGGCTATCAGAGCGCCGAGCAGGTCGTCGCGGCGCTGACCGGCGGCGTCGTCTCAACGGCGGTCAACATCCCGGCGGTCGGGGCCGAGGACATGGAGATGCTCGGGCCGTTCCTGCCGCTGGCCAGGCAGCTGGGGCGCCTGGCGATGGAGCTCGCCGAGGGCAGCTCGGTGGAGCGGATCGAGGCCGCGTTCCTCGGGCGGATCGCCGACTTCGACACGCGCCTGCTCGGGCTCGCGGTGATCGTCGGCGCGCTGCAGGGGCGTACGGAGGAGCAGGTGAACCTCGTCAACGCGCCGACGATGGCCCAGCAGCGGGGGATCGTCTTCGAGGAGAAGGTCGTCTCCGAGGCGCAGGACTTCAACGAGCTGATCCGCGTGACTGTGGTGGCCGGTTCGGAGCGCGTGGCGGTCGCCGGCACCGGCATCGGTCCCAACCGCGTGGCGCACCTCGTCGAGGTGCAGGGCCGGCGGCTGACGATCGAGCTCGAGCCCTACGTGACGGTGTTCCGCTACGAGGACCTGCCGGGGATGATCGGGCGCGTCGGCACGATCTTCGGCTCGCACGGCATCAACATCTCCTCGGCGGCGGTTGGCCATACGCCCGACGGGGGCGCCGACGGGGGCGACCGGCGCCTGGCGGCGATGGTCGTCACCACCGATGCGCAGGTGTCTCGCGAGGTCGTGCAGGAGATCGTCGCCTCTGAGGGGTTCGTAGACGGCTGGTCGGTGGATCTCGGCTGAGGCAGCCGGCTGGCGGGATCGAGTAGGCTCGCCGTAGATGAGGGCAGTGGTGATCACCAAGCATGGCGGACCGGGCGTGCTGCAGGTCCAGGAGCGCCCCGATCCCGAGCTGGGCCCGGGCCAGGTGCGGATCGACGTGGCCGCGGCGGGGATCAACTTCGCGGACGTGATGGCGCGTATGGGGCTGTATCCCGACGCGCCGAAGACGCCGTGCGTCGTCGGCTACGAGGTCGCGGGCACGATCATCGAGTTGGGGGAGGGTGCATCGACTCCTGCCCACCCTCTGAGCGTGGGACAGCGCGTGTTCGTGAGCACCTTCTTCGGCGGCTACGCCTCCCAGGTGGTGGTCGCGGCCGTCGACGTGTTCCCGCTGCCGGAGGAGTTGAGCTTCGAGCAGGGGGCGGCGATCCCGGTCAACTACGGCACAGCGTGGGCGGGCCTGGTCGGCTACGGCAACCTGCAGCCGGGGGAGCGCGTGCTGATCCACTCGGCCGGGGGAGGCGTCGGTATCGCGGCGACTCAGATCGCCAAGCGTGAGGGCGCCGAGGTGTACGGGACGGCCTCGCCGGGCAAGCACGCCCGCTGCATCGAGCTGGGTGTCGACCACGCGCTGGACTACACCAAGCCCGGCTGGGAGCGCGGTCTGCCGAAGTTCGACGTGATCATGGACGCGGTCGGCGGCGCGAGCTTCCGGCGCAGCTACTCGATGCTGCGCCCTGGTGGGCGTTTGGTGGCGTTCGGCGCCTCCGCGGTCGTCTCCGGCCAGCGCAGAAACGTCGTGACGGCGCTGCGCGCGGTCGTGCGAATGCCGCGTTTCAACATGATCAAGCAGATGTCGGAATCGAAGGCCGTCATCGGCCTGAACATGCTGACGCTGATGAAGGACCGCGGATCGATCGAGCCGTGGGTCGCGCCCCTGCGCGCGCTGCTCGACGACGGCACGGTCAAGCCGGTGGTGGCGGGCGCGTTCAGCTTCGAGGAGGCGGGCGCGGCGCAGAACATGATCACCGAGCGGCGCAACGTCGGCAAGGTCGTGCTCGTACCCTGAGGCGTGCCGTCGTGCCGTCGTGCGGCACGCTCGAGTCGCCGTTTTGAGCGCGCGCGTTTCTCTCTGGACCGTCGGGCGCGTTTCTCCGCAAAACGCTAGACAGAAACAAACACGCGCGGCATATGTTGCCCTGGAGGCGTCGCGGCGGGGCTCGACGTTCGGATCCTTGAAAGGGCTCTGGGCCGTGTGATAGACAGCGCCTCGGCCGAAGCACCAAAGGGACCGGCGCCGGACATCTCTGACCTAAATGACGAGCGTCCGGCGCCGGCCGGCCAACCCTCGCCGGCCGAGGCCGGCAGAGTCACTCAATCGTACCGAGATGCGGGTCAGCCCATGCTAATCTGCGGTTGCACATGTCGTTCCAGCTCTCGCTTCTCTCTCTTCTCCTGCCTGCGCCCGCTAGGGTGCTCCCCCCTCGGGGGGAATAGCGCGTGGCGGCCGCGTAGCCGCATACCCAGCAGAGAGGAACGGCAAGCGAGATAGAGAAGGAGTACGAACGACATGAGCACTCAGGACGGCCACAGTGGCGCGGGCCCCCAGCCGGGCCGCAGCGAGGCGGACCGCGTCAAGATCTTCGACACGACGCTGCGAGACGGCGAGCAGTCGCCGGGGATCTCGCTGAACAAGCAGGAAAAGCTCGAGATCGCCCATCAGCTGGCGCGCCTCGGCGTGGATGTGATCGAGGCGGGCTTCCCGATCACCTCGCCGGGCGACTTCGAGTCGGTGCAGGCGATCGCGCGCGCAGATTTGAGCCCCACCCACCCGGTCATCTGTGGCCTGGCGCGGACGAGCAAGCAGGACATCGAGGCGGCGTGGCAGGCGGTGAGAGACAGCGAGCGTCCGCGCATCCACATGTTCCTGGCGACGAGCGACATCCACATCGAGCGCAAGCTGCAGACGACGCGCGAGGACGTCAAGGGCCAGGTGCGCGCGGCGGTGGCGCAGGCGCGCGAATACACCGATGACGTGGAGTTCTCACCCGAGGACGGCTCGCGCTCGGACATCGAGTTCATGGCGGAGGTGATCCAGATCGCGCTGGACGAGGGCGCCACCACGATCAACGTCCCGGACACGGTCGGCTACACGATGCCGAACGAGTACGCGGCGATGTTCACCGAGCTCTACCGCATGGTGCCGGGGCTGCGCGAGGTGACCGTCTCGGTGCACTGCCACGACGACCTGGGGTTGGCGGTGGCGAACTCGCTGGCGGGCCTGGAAGCGGGCTGCCGCCAGGTGGAGTGCGCGATCAACGGCATCGGCGAGCGCGCGGGCAACGCGTCGCTGGAGGAGATCGTGATGCTGCTGCGCACGCGCGAGCCGAGCCTGGGTCTGTGGACGGGTGCGGAGACGACGGAGATCGCGCGCACGAGTCGCCTCGTCTCGCGGCTGACGGGCTACCAGGTGCAGCCGAACAAGGCGATCGTCGGGCGCAACGCGTTCGCGCACGAGGCTGGCATCCACCAGGACGGCGTGCTGAAGGAGCGCACCACCTACGAGATCATGGACGCGACGACCGTCGGCCTGCGCAGCAACTCGATCGTGCTGGGCAAGCACTCGGGCCGCCACGCGCTGAGCAAAGCGCTCGAGGAGATGGGCTTCGAGCTGGACGGCCAGGCGCTGAACACGGCGTTCAAGCGCTTCAAGGAGATCGCCGACCGCAAGAAGCAGGTGACGGCGATGGATCTGGAGGCGCTGGTCACGGACGAGCTGCGCGAGGAGGTGGCGGGCTTCGCCCTGGAGTCCTTCGAGGTGGAGGCGTCCTCGCTGCGCCCGCCGCACGCGCGCGTGTCGGTGACGCTGCCGGACGGCTCCTCGGGGACGGGCTCGTTCACCGGCGACGGCCCGATCGACGCGGTCTTCCAGGCGATCAACGCGGCGACGGGGATCGCGCCGACGCTCAGCGACTTCACGATCGGTGCGGTCACGGAGGGTCAGGACGCGCTCGGCGAGGTATCGGTCGTGCTCGAGGTGGCGGGCTTCACGGGCGCCGGCCAGGGCGTGTCGACGGACATCATCGACGCGGCCGCGCGCGCGTATGTGCGGGCGCTGTCGGTGGCCGTCGCGCGCTCGCGGGCCGATGAGGCGATCGGGCTCCCGGAGACCGCGGCGGGCTGAGCTTCGAGACCCGCCGGCAGAACGCCGGCTGTCTGTGATAGCGTACGCTTGTATGACAGTAGACACCGAGCCCGTGACTGAGCCCGTGGTCGTGGATGCGCCTCCAGAGAACGCGGCCGCGCTCTCGCCCGCGGTGATCGGCGCGCGGGTGAAGGCGCTGCGCGAGTCCGAGGGGTTGTCCCTGCGCGACCTGGCGGAGCGCAGCGGCGTGAGCGCGCCGATGCTCTCACAGGTCGAGCGCGGCGAGACGAGCCCGACGTTGACGGTGGCGGCGCGCATCGCGGCGGGCCTCGAGCTGCGCCTGTCGCAGCTGCTGCGCCTTGACGAGACGGGTGCGGTCACGGTCGTGCGGGCGAGCCAGCGTCAGCGCGGAGGCAACAAGCGGGGCGGGCACAGCTTCGAGGTGCTGACCTCCTCTCAGCCGGGGCAGCGCGCCGAGCTATCGCGCCATACCCTCGCACCCGGGGGAGCGACCGGGGCGCCCGACGATCCGCCGATGCACGAGCCCGGCAGCCGCGAGACGGCGCTGGTCGAGCGCGGTTCGGTGGTGCTGGTGTGTGACGGGCAGCGCTATGTGCTGGAGGAGGGCGACTGTGTGACCTTCGACGCCGACCTTCCGCACCACTTCGAGAACCCGAGCGAGCGCGACACCCACGCGGAGTTCCTGGCGGTCGTCTCGGCAGGGTTGAGGCGCAGCTAGATGACCAACGACAACGAGGACCGATGACGATGCGAAAGACGCTGTTCGAGAAGATCTGGGAGGCCCACGAGCTGGCGGATGGCCTGCTGTACATCGACCTGCACCTGGTGCACGAGGTGACGAGCCCGCAGGCGTTCGACGGGCTGCGACTGGCTGGGCGCACGGTGCGCCGCCCGGACCGCACGCTGGCGACGGCGGATCACAACACGCCGACGGACGGCACGCCGGTGGCGGCGCGGATCAAGGACGAGCTCTCGCGTGTGCAGGTGGAAACGCTCGAGCGCAACTGCGCGGAGTTCGGCGTCCCGATCTACTCGCTGGGCTCCGACCGTCAGGGGATCGTGCACGTGATCGGCCCGGAGCTGGGCGTGACGCAGCCGGGCATGACGATCGTGTGCGGCGACTCGCACACCTCGACGCACGGCGCATTCGGCGCGCTGGCGTTCGGGATCGGCACGAGCGAGGTGGAGCATGTGCTGGCGACGCAGTGCATGGTCCAGCAGCGCCCGCGCTCGATGCGCATCGGCTACGAGGGTGTGCTCGGCTTCGGCGTGACCGCGAAGGACCTGATCCTGGGCACGCTCGGGCAGCTTGGCGTCGGCGGGCTGACGGGCCACGTGGTCGAGTACGCGGGCCCTGCGATCGAGGCGCTGTCGATGGAGGGCCGCATGACCGTCTGCAACATGACGATCGAGGGCGGCGGGCGCGCGGGCATGATCGCCCCGGACGAGACGACGTTCAAATGGTTTACGGATCTTGGGCGACCGGGTGCGCCTGCTCAGGGAGCGCCGCTGGAGCGCGCGATCGCGGAGTGGTCCTCACTGCGCAGCGACGAGGGCGCGTCCTTCGACCGCGAGGTGGCGATCGACGCGTCGGCGATCTCGCCGCAGGTGACGTGGGGCACGAACCCGGGGATGGTGCGCGCGGTCACCGATAGGGTGCCGGCGCCGGAGGAGTTCGACAGCCCGGCCGACCGCGAGTCGACCGAACGCGCGCTTGCGTACATGGCGCTTGAGCCGGGCACGCCGATCGATCAGATCGCGATCGACCGCGTGTTCATCGGCTCGTGCACGAACTCGCGCATCGGCGACCTGCGCGCGGCGGCGGAGGTCGTCGCCGGCAGGAAGGTGTCGCCGAGCGTCAGCGCGATGGTCGTGCCGGGCTCCCAGCAGGTGAAGGCGCAGGCGGAGGCGGAGGGTCTGGATCGGATCTTCCGCGACGCGGGCTTCGACTGGCGCGTGGCGGGCTGCTCGATGTGCCTGGGCATGAACCCGGACATCCTGCAGCCGGGCGAGCGCTGCGCGTCGACGTCGAACCGCAACTTCGAGGGCCGTCAGGGCCGCGGCGGGCGCACGCACCTGGTCTCCCCGCAGATGGCCGCGGCGGCGGCGATCGAGGGGCGCTTCGTCGACATCCGCGAGTGGTCGACCTCCGGTGACGCGTCGTCATCGACGGTGGACGCGTGAACGCGCAGGCGACGCCGGGCGCGCACTGGCAGAGCGAGGAGCTCGCGGCTAGCTTCGCCGAGCGCCGGCGGATCCTGATCCCGCTGCTGGATGTGCAGGAGGACGTGCTGCGGCGCCTGCTCGAGCGCCACGGGCGCCAGATCGAGCGCTTCGTGGACCTCGGCGCCGGCGGGGGCGCGGTCAGCGAGCTGGTGCTCGGCTTCCTGCCGAAGGCGCAGGGCGTGCTCGTGGACTTCTCCGAGCCGATGCTCGCGCGGGCGGGCGTCAACCTCGAGGGCCACGCGGGGCGCTGGCAGGCGGTGCGCGGCGACCTCAACGACCCCACGTGGCGCGAGGCGCTGCCGGCGGGGCGCTACGACGCGGTCGTCTCGGGCCTTGCCATCCATCACCTGCCGCCGGAGCGCAAGCGCGCGCTGTTCGCGGAGGCCTTCGACCTGCTGGAGCCCGGCGGCCTGTTCGTGAACATGGACTACGTCGCGATCGACGGTCCGCTGCAGGGCCTGTTCGACGAGCAGATGCTCGCCAACGCGGTGCAGGCGGCATCGTCCCCGGAGGGGGATCGCGAGAGCGGCGGCACTCGCCACGAGCATGCATCGTCCTCGGAGGGGGAGCTCGACCTGGACGATGACGACGCCCGGCCGGACACCGTCGAGGACCAGCTGCGCTGGCTGCGCGACGCCGGCTTTGAGCAGGTGGAAGTGCACTTCAAGTGGGCCGAGGCCGCCATCTATGGCGGCATGAGGCCCGTGAAAGGAGACGCGTAGTGGAACCGATAGAGACCATTTCAGGCAACGTCAGCCACCTCGACCGCGCCGACGTGGATACCGACCAGATCATGCCCAAGCAGTTCCTCAAGCGCGTGGAGCGCTCGGGCTTTGGGCAGTTCCTATTCTACGACTGGGCGAAAGAGCCCGGCTGGGACCTGCCCGCCAACCCGATCCTCGTCGCGGGCGAGAACTTCGGCTGCGGCTCCTCGCGCGAGCATGCCCCGTGGGGCCTTCAGGACTACGGATTCCGGGCGATCGTCGCGCCGAGCTTTGCGGACATCTTCTACTCGAACTGCACCAAGATCGGGCTGCTACCGGTGGTGCTGAGCGCCGAGGACTGTCACAGCCTCGCCCATGCGGGCGCGGGCGAGATCGACCTCGAGGCTCAGGAGGTCCGATTCTCGGGCGAGCAGGTCGCGTTTGCGATCGACCACGAGATCCGCCACCGGCTACTGGGTGGGCTGGACGATGTCGCGCTGACGCTGCAGCAAGCGGACGCGATCGACGCGTACGAGAACGCGCGCGAGGTGCGGACCCCGCCGGTGCCCGTGACGACGGCGCTGTGAGGCTTGACTGAGGACCACGCTCGCTGGACGAGGTGCATCGGCGCCTTGCGCCCGCTGGTTATCGCCGCGTAGACGCGGCCGCGGCGTCGAACGGGAGCAGGCATCAACGCAGCGTATGGCAACACAGGTCAGAAACGCACCTATCCTTTCTCCTTGACAGCCGGCTACGGTTGTGATGCAGTCTGTTTGTCCTTGTTGGCTGATCTTGCCGAACATTCGGACTCTATTGACCTCCACTCGCTAGGCGTTGGGTTCGGGGTCACCTACAAACATAGGAGCATGGTTATGCGATGCAGCAAGCTCTCAGATCGCGGTGTGTGCCTGGCAGGGCCTGGCCTGAGGACGGTCACGGCTCCCGTGCTGCGCCGGCGATTAGCCGCCGACGAAGTCAAAAACGGGGGTTGTACCAGGGGTCAGGCCACGTCACGCTGTCCCGTGATGGCGGTCAACTGCTCGATAGCCGTGCTCCATCATCAAGGAGCACTAGATAGTCATGAAGCACATCAATGTTGTTCTAGGATTGGCCGTAATGGCGGTGCTGGCGCTTTCCGCGTTCGCCGTCAGCTCGGCGTCGGCGGCGGCCCCCGAACTGTTTCGGGCGGGTAAACCAGGCTCAATCGTGTTAGGCGAAATCAAAGGCTCATCGAAAGGCAACACCGTACTCGAAACGGCAAACAAAACAACCGTGACGTGTACGAGCGCCAAAGCCAAAGGCGGCAAAGCAGTCACCACCAAAGAAACCAGTGGCACCAAGTTCCTGTTTACGGGCTGTGTAGAATCGGCCCTTAAAGGCAAATGTAACACGAAAGGACTTGGCGCGGGCGAAATTGAAACAAGCGAAACGATTGGCTTAATCGGGTTCAAGCCAGGGTCTACCACTGAAGTGGACCTCGAACTACGCCCCAAAGGAACGACGAGCGAATTAAAAATATCCTTTGTGCTATTTGAATGCGTGGGTGGGTTCGCCAAAATCGAAGCGAAGGGCGCAGTGATCGGGATGCTGGGCGTCGGCGAACTCAACAAATCGACCAAATCACTGTCGACGGTGTTCGCGAAAGGCGAAAAAGCCGGTCTCCAGGAGTTAGAAGCAATGACTGAAGGCTTTATGACAGCAGCCAAACTCCAAAGCAACCTAAACGGCGGTACGTTCGAAAACTCAAACCAGCAGGGCGAAGGCCTGACCGAATTCGCAGAAGCAGTCGAACTGTCGTAGCCGGGAGTCGGTGATAAGAGGAACTAGGGTGTTGCGCCCAGCCAGATGGCCGGGCGCAACGCCGGTAGTCTCGCCGAAGCGCAACGAAGAGGAGCCAGGCCGTGCGGCCGAGGGAAAGAGACATGAAAGGCGAGACCTCGATGAAGGCTCGTAGGCTGGCCCTGGCCCTGACGATAGCTACCCTCTGCGGCCTGCTCTGCGCCCTTGCCATGACGGGCGCGTCAGCCTTGGCACTGAAGGGGTACGTCCCGGCCGGTGTCTCGTTCGGCGAACCGGGTCCCGAACCAGGCCACCTCGAAGATCCTGAAGGCGTGGCCGTGAACGGCACTACGAAACGTGTTTATGTTGCCGACACCGGCAACAACCGAGTTGACGAGTTCACCTCGAGTGGGTTGTTCGTCCGCGCGTGGGGTTGGGGTGTCGCGGGAGGCATTGGCTTCGAAACCTGCACCACCCTGTGCTTCATTGGCCTCTCCGGCTCTGGTCCCGGCGAGCTCGAATCCCCGGCCCTGATCGCCGTCGACAACTCGACAGGCGCCTCCAGCGGCGATGTGTATGTCGGAGACCTCGGAAATCACGTCATTACCAAGTTCACCGAATCCGGCGCGTTGGTCGAAGGGTGGGGCACAACTGGCCAGTTGACGGAATCCAATCACGAAGCGTTCGGAGTGCTACACGGCCTGGCGGTCGACCTGTCCGGCGACCTGTGGGTTTTTCACAGCGAACAAGACAAGGACGTCGATGAGCTCAGCGACACTGGTGCGTTCATCAAGGCGATCAACACCCACCGTGGCGCAGGGTCCGGCGTGGGTGTCGATTCCCGCGGAGGTGTCTATGCGGTCAATGGCGAACCGAAGGTCTCAAAGTATCAAGCGGTGACGGAAAAGGAAGTCGCCGAATTCGGCATTGGCGTGACTGCGATGGCGATAAATCCTTCGACAAACGATGTGCTCGTGGATCAGGGCGGCGGTATCGCCCTGTACGGACCGTTCGGCGAACCCAGCACAACCCCTGTCCAGGAATTTCCGATCGAACCGGAACCGACGCTGTCTGAATCCAACGGGATCGCCGTAGACGGGCCGAGTGGCACCGTCTATGTATCGCAGCGTGGCGTGGACAACGTGGAAGCTTTCGACCTCGTGCCGTTCCCGGAAGCGGAAGCAGCGAGCGTCACCGAAGCGAGCGTCACACTCCACGGCAAGATCGATCTCGAAGGAGAAGCGGTGAGCGAATGCCGCTTCGAATACGGCACCGAAGCGGGCGTCTACCCGAACTCGGTCGCGTGCGAACAAGCTGTCCCGTTTTCGGGCAGCGGGCCTATGGCTTTGAGTGCGACCGTTGCGGGCTTGGAGGCGCGCACGACGTATAGCTTCCGGCTGACCGTCGTGGTTGGTGGTCACCTCCGGAACAGCAGTGCACTGCCGTTCTTCAGCTCGACCAAGCCGCTGGTGGAAGAAGAGTCGGTCACGTCGGTGAGCGCGAGCAGCGCGACGCTCGCGGCGCGTATCAATCCCGCTGGCTTGCAAACCAGCTATCAGTTCGAGTACGGCCCGAGCAAGGCGTATGGCGCGAGGTTGCCGCTCCCGGCGGGTCAGGTGGGTGGAGACCTGACGACGAGTACTGTCGTGAGCGTGCAGCCGCAGGGTCTTCAGGCGAACACCATCTATCACTATCGAATAGTCGCAGCCAACGAGCTCGGCACCGTGGAAGGCGAAGACAAGACGTTCACGACGCCCCGTCAAGGGACCGCGCGCGCGCTGCCGGATGGCCGCGCATGGGAACTGGTTTCGCCCCAGGACAAGCATGGTGGTTTCATCAAGCCTCTGGTGCTCGAAGGCGACGCCCAAGCCTCAGCGGAAGGAGGCGCGTTCACCTTCCTGAGCGAGGGGTCACTGCTTCCCGGGGCGGAAGGCGGCGCACTCTGGGACCAGATCGTGGCGAGACGGACCTCCGAAGGCTGGTCAGATGAAGATATCTCGCCGCCCCATGAAGCCCCCCTCGGTCAGGGCGTCGGTGACGGGAAGGAATACCGTATGTTTTCGCCCGACCTTTCGCTCGCGCTGCTTGAGCCATGGGGCTCGCTAACGAAGCTCTCGCCCGAAGCTACCGAACGCACGCCATATATCCGTGACGCCACGGGCGGCTATTTGCCGCTGGTGACTGCCGCGAACGTCCCGCCCGGCACGAAGTTCGGCGGCAACCCGACGGAAACCAACATTGCATCGCCTCTGAATGTGGTCGACGCCACTCCGGACCTCAGTCATGTCCTTCTTCGCACGGAAGATGTGGCGCTGACCGAAACGCCTGTGACCGACGCACTGTATGAGTGGTCCGCCGGCAGATTGCAGCTGGTGAGCGCGCTGCCCGAAGACGAAGGCGGCGAAGCAGCCGGATTCAGCAATTTGTATCTCGGCGGCGAAGACGAAGGCGATGTTGCGCATGCGATGTCTAACGACGGCACGCGAACATATTGGCATGGAGAAAACCCGAAAGCGGAAGCAGGTAAAACGCAGCATATCTACGTGCGTGACACGGGCGACGAAAAGACCTTCAGGCTCGACGAAGTCCAATCTGGCAGAGGGGAAGGCATCAGTGAACCGTCGTTCCAAGCTGCGAGCGCCGATGGCTCGAAAGTTTTCTTTACTGATACACAGCAACTCACAGAACATTCCGGAACAAGCGGGAGGGATCTGTATGAGTGCGACATGATCGAAACGGCCAGCGCGCTCACGTGTCAGCTCACGGATTTGACCCCGACTAAAGCGGGGGAAAGCGCAGAAGTTAGCAGCGGAATTGCGGTGCTAGGAGCAAGTGAAGACGGCTCTTACGTTTACTTCGTCGCGCATGGTGTTCTCGCCGGCAACGAAAATGAAGCTACCAAAGAAAAGGCCACCGCGAATGCAGACAACCTTTACGTCCTGCACAATGACGGCACGGAATGGACGACGAGCTTCATCGCGATACTGTCGAGCGAGGATCTCGAATCTCCTCAGAGAAGCCTGGTCCCGCGGGTTTCACCCAGCGGCCGCTACTTTGCATTCATGACCGAAAACCCGGTGACAGGATATGATAATCAGGACGCCAACAGCGGTTTGCTCGATGAGGAGGTCTACCTCTACGACGCTGAAGCAAAGCCTCACTTGAGATGCGTATCTTGTGATCCCACCGGTGCGCGCCCAGTGGGCCAATTCGAGTCGGGGTTTGGATCGGTGATGAGCCTCGTCGATAGCCCAGAGACCTGGGAAGCGCGCTGGGTCGCTGCAAACGTTCCAACCCAGGAGGACTTTGGCACCGGACAGGCACGCTACCAGCCCCGGTACCTGTTTAACAATGGTCGACTGTATTTCAACAGCGTAGATGCACTAGTGCCCCAGGCCGTCGACGGCCAATGGAACGTCTACCAGTATGAGCCGGCGGGCGTCGGCACATGCGTCGAAGAAAGCGAAAGCTTTGACGGGACGCTCGCCGGCTGCGTAAACCTCGCCTCGTCAGGGAGCTCGAGCCAAGAATCGGCGTTCCTTGGCGCGAGCGAAACCGGAGGCAGGGATGCTGAAGGATATGAAGGTGGTGGCGACGTGTTCTTCCTGACGTCCGCGAGGCTAGTCTCGCAAGACACCGACGAACAACCCGACGTCTACGATGCGCACGAATGCTCTTCCGCGTCGCCTTGCATAGCGCCGCCTGTCGTAGCGGCGCCGGTCACGTGCACTGAAGACGAAACCTGCAGGCCCCGATCCGGCGCCGAACAGCCGGCGCTCGCGGCTCCCGCGAGCACTGCGCTCGCCGGCGCGGGCAACATCATGCCTGTCGCGACGAAGTCCCTGACGAGAGCGCAGAAGCTTTCGAAAGCTCTGAAGGCATGTCGTCGCAAACCGAAGAAGAAGCGGCCGAACTGCGAAAAGCAAGCAAGACGCACGTACGGTCCAGCACATCAAGCGAAGAAGCCGCGCAGGGTGGGTAAGTCATGAGCAAGCTCTCGACCCATGGTGTGGTCTTCCTCGCCATCGTTTCGCTGTTGGGCTCGCTCGCGGCGACGCCAGCGAGCGCCGAAGAGTCGCCGCGCTGGCAGTTCAGCGTGACCCCCGTGCCCACGCACCTGCCGCCGGGAGGCGAAGGCCGGATCATCCTCTTGGCCTGGGACCTCGGCGCCGAAGGCGAAGGCACACCGGTGACGATCACCGACGATCTGCCCCCCGGCGTTATCGCGACCTCCATCCACGGTGCAACCGAGATGGCGGGCGAAAATTTCCCAGAATCGACAGAACCGATGAGATGCGTGCTGGCTCCCGTGCCGACGTGCACGTGGTCCAAAGCGACTTCGCTGGTGGGAGAATCTCTGACTGCCTACGGAACGTTGCGGGTCACGATCGATGTCAAGGTGGAAGGACCACCGCGCACCGTGACTGACGAAGCGCAGATTGAAGGCGGGGAAGCGTCCAGCGATGTGATCTCACAGCCGCTCAGCGTGAACAACAGCCCGGCACCATTTGGCTTTGAAAAGTACGAATTGCGCCCGGAAAACGCGGACGGCTCTCTCGATACGCAGGCCGGGTCGCATCCGTTTGCGCTGACGACTACTCTCGGCCTGAACTCGACCTTCGAAGCGGACGTTGCAAAGCCAGTCGCGATGGTCAAGGATCTGCATGTCAATCTTCCCCCAGGCCTGATCGGCGATCCGGACGCGATCCCCGAGTGCAGCTTCGAAGATTTCACTACGACCGTGCTTGAATCCGATCTCTGCCCGCCGGATACAACGGTGGGAATCGTGCTGTTGACGCTCAGGGAACCAACCGGGCACCTCGGTACGCTGGAACCTACAACGAAGGTCGTGCCTCTATTTAACCTGACGCCTGCACCGGGCGAGCCAGCGCGCCTCGGCTTTGTGGGAGTCGTCGCGCCGATCGTGCTCGACACCTCGCTTCGCACAGGTGGCGACTACGGCGTGACGATCAGCAATACGAACATCCCCGAGTCGGCTGAAGCGCTCGCGGCCCGGGTGACGGTGTGGGGCGTGCCCGGTGATCCGCGTCACAACGCCTCGCGCGGATGGGGCTGCTTGAAGCCCACGCAGGTGGCGATACTCGGTGGCTGTCCTGCACCGAACACGTCCCAACCGTTTCTGACACTACCGACGTCCTGCGAACATCCGCTCGAATCCAGCGTGGATGCTGAGTCGTGGGCGACGCCGGGCAAAGCATCTGAAGTCGCCGCGCCGCTGTCCTACACGCTTCAGGGCGACGCGGGCGAGCCGCTGGCCCTCACCGGCTGCGACCGGCTGCCGTTCGGCCCCGTGATAACGGTGACGCCCGACATGCAGCAGTCGGCGAGTTCTCCTACGGGCTTGAAGGTAAATCTGAGCGTGCCTCAGGAAACGACCCTCGCACCCAACGGACTCGCTGAGGCGGACGTGAGGGACACGACCGTGGTCCTTCCCGAAGGCATGCAGGTGAACCCTGCCTCGGCGAACGGCTTGGAAGCATGCTCGGAGGGGCAGGTCGGCTTCTCCGGGATAGACGCGACCGGTACGAACACCTTCTCGTCGTCCGAACCTTCCTGCTCCAACGGCTCGAAGGTCGGCGTCGTTCACATCAAGACGCCGCTTCTACCGCGCGAACTTGAAGGTGGCGTCTATCTCGCGGCGCAGAACGCGAACCCGTTTGGCTCTCTGATCGCGCTTTACATCATCGCGCAGGATCCGGAAGCTGGAGTGCTAGTCAAGCTCGCGGGCGAAGTAACGTTGGATGGAGGCACGGGCCGGCTTGTGTCGACGTTTCAAAACACGCCCCAGCTGCCGTTCGAAGAACTGAAGCTCGAATTGTTCGGTGGGGCTGACGGCTCGTTGTCGACGCCATCTCGCTGCGGCCTCTACCAGACCACGGCGTCGCTGACACCGTGGTCCGACGCTGTACCCGAGAACCCGACGTCGGGCTTTGAGATCACATCGGGTCCCAACGGCACCCAGTGCCCAGGTTCCTCGCTGCCGTTTGCCCCGTCGCTCGTGGCGGGCACGACGAACAACCAGGCCGGCGCGTTCAGCCCGCTGAAGACGACGATCTCACGTGAAGACGGCAACCAGAGCCTTCAGGCGGTCACGCTGCACATGCCGGCCGGCTTGTCGGGCCTGCTCACAGGTGTGAAGCTGTGCGAAGAACGGCAGGCGGAAGAAGGTCTGTGCGGGGCCGAAAGCCTGATCGGCGAAACGACGGTGAGTGCGGGGGTAGGCGACCATCCTTACACCGTCACCGGCGGCAAGGTGTTCATCACCGGCCCCTACCGGGGCGCGCCGTTCGGCCTCTCGATCGCTACCCCGGCAAAGGCTGGCCCATTCGATCTAGAGAAAAACACGCCTTGCGACTGTGTAGTAGTGCGAGCTAGGGTCGATGTCGATCCGCATACTGCGGTGTTGACGATCGCGTCAGGCGCTATCCCGCATATTATCGAAGGGATTCCGCTGCAGATTAAGAACATCGACGTGACGGTCAATCGGCCCGGATTTGAGTTCAATCCCACTAACTGCAGCCCGCTTGCGATCACTGGGACGATATCGAGCATCGAAGGAGCCTCCGCGGCACTCTCCGTCCCGTTCCAGGCCACCAACTGCGCGACGCTGAAGTTCGCCCCGAAATTCAGCGTGTCTACCAGCGCGCACACCTCCAAAGCGGACGGTGCGAGCCTCACTGCGAGGCTGGTCTATCCCGCGGTACCACCGGGCACGCAGGCGAATATCGCGATGACGAAGGTCGATCTGCCGAAAATACTGCCGACGCGAGAGACGACGCTGCAGCAGGCGTGCCTAGCTGCAGTGTTCGAAGCCAATCCCGAGGACTGTCCTGCGGCCTCGGCCGTGGGACACGCCACCGTGACCACACCGGAGCTTCCCGTTCCGCTGACGGGGCCAGCGTACCTTGTCTCTCATGGCGGTGAAGCCTGGCCGGCATTGACGATGGTGCTGAAGGGCTACGGCGTCACGATCGACCTCGTCGGAACGACGTTTATCAGCAGGGCCGGCATCACCAGCACAACGTTCAAGACCGTGCCTGATACGCCCTTCAACACGTTCGAACTGACCCTGCCCGAGGGCAAGTACTCCGCGTTGGCCGCCAACGGGAACCTCTGTAAGCACAAGCTCGTGATGCCGACCGCGTTCGTTGCGCAGAACGGGGCCGAAATTCACGAGTCCACGCCGATCAAGGTGGTTGGCTGTCCCAAGGCCAAGAAGACGAAGAACGGCAAGAAGGCGTCCTCGAGACACACCACGCGCGGATGAGGACACCTCGGTTGTTGGCGCGCGTTACGAACGCGGGGAGGGCGTGCGGTCAGCCGGGATCGGCCTCTGTTGCGATTCGCGCGGCTTGCATGGCGCCGATGAACGGCGTGAGCGCGAAGTAGGTGGTACGGGGAACCATCTCGGGGAGATCCTGGGTGCGTTTCTGGAGGGTGTAGGTGAGGCAAAGCTCGAATATGCCGCCGGCGATCGCCTCGATCGTGACCGCAGGCAGTTGCTCGGCGTCGGAGGTTTCCTCCAGGCCTGGGACGAGCATCTGCGCGTAGACGGTCACGCCCTTGGCCGCGCGTTCGGCGCTGCGGGAGGTCGCGATCAGGGCGTCAACCAGCGCGAGGTGCGCGAACGCAGGCTCTGAGGCGAGGAAGTCGAACAGCGCTGCGATTCCCGCTCGTACGCCCCACCGCCAGTCGTGCGCGCCGTCGTACGCCCTCTGTACGATCGCCAGGCCCTTGCCGTGGCCGACTTCGTAGGCGACGAGGAACGCGTCCTCCTTGTCCGCGAAGTGTTCGTAGAAGGCGTCCACCGACACCGCGGCCTCTTCGGCGATGTCCTTGACCGTCATCGCTGCATATCCCTTGGCGGCGCTCAGGTTCGCGACCGCGTCGAGGATCCGCTCGCGCTGGTTGTGCACCACGAAGCTGTGCGATCGCGTGTGCTCGCCGCGCAGGCCGCGACGCCCGCCGGAGATCGGGTTTGGCCACAGGGTTCCCGGCGCACGACCGCCCTCGAGGCGGTCGGTCGGTCGACTCTGGTGGGCCCGGAGCATCTCCATGACCTCGGCGGGCGCAGGATAATACGACGTCAGCCACCACATCAGATCCGGCACGAGCTTGCGCAGTTGTCCCTGCCGGCCGCTTTGTGCTCGGGCGTAGAAGACCTTGCTCAATCCTCCAACGATCGCCCGCAGGATCGGCGTGGGAATCATGCCGGGAACCGTCGCCACTCCGAGGTTCTCGCGAAGCATCCGTTCATAGTCGGCAATCAACCGCTCGCGACGCTCGATCCCCGCGGGCCCGAGGCCGCCTATCTCGACCAGGACCAGGCGCAGGACGCGCGGATTCCCGATCGCACGCTCGACGAGCACTTCGAGGCCGGCCTGAATGCCGCTGAGAACTCCATCTGCTGCGCTGTAGGCACTCGCGACCCGCGCCAGTTCCTCCGCCACGACCGTATCGTAGGTCTGAAGGAAACAGTCCTCCTTGTTCGCGAAGTGCTCGTAGAACGCCTTGCGCGAGACTCCGGCTCGCATGTGAACGTCCGCGACCGACGTCTCCCCATAGCCGCGCTCGGCTACCGCGTCGATCATCGCCTCTATCAGCCGTCGCCACTGGCTGCTCGCCACCTGCTCACGCGAGAGCGAGTGGGGACCTCGCGGCAGCTGACCACGCGGCGAATCGAAGGGAAGATCTGCTTCAGATATCACAAGTTGGAATTATCACGCGTCTGACTCCCCAGCGTAGACTGACTGCCGATGACCCATCAGATCGCCACCCTGCCCGGCGACGGCATCGGCCCGGAGATCATGGAGCCGACGCTCGAGCTGCTGGAAGCGGTGGGCGACTTCGAGTTCCAGGAGTACCTGTTCGGCGGCGCGTCGATCGACGTCGACGGTGTGGCGCTGACCGACGAGGTGCTGCACGCGTGCCGCGAGGCCGACGCGGTGCTGCTGGCGGCGGTGGGGGGCCCGAAGTGGGATACGACCGATCCGCAGAAGCCGCGCCCGGAGCAGGGCCTGCTCGGTCTGCGCAAGGGCCTTGGGCTGTACGCGAACCTGCGCCCGGTCAAGCCGCTGCCGGCGCTGTACGACGCCTCGCCGCTGCGGCGCGAGCGCATCGAGGGGACCGACCTGCTGGTCGTGCGCGAGCTGACGGGCGGCATCTACTTCGGCGAGAAGACCCGCACTCCGACCTCGGCGTCGGATGTCTGCTCGTACACGACGGAGGAGATCGAGCGGATCGCGCGCACCGCGTTCACCGCCGCAAAGCGCCGCTCGTCTCACCCGAAGGTCTCGAGCGTGGACAAGGCGAACGTGCTCGAGACCTCGCGGCTGTGGCGCGAGGTCGTCAGCGCCCTGCACGCTCGCGAGTTCGCGGATGTCGAGCTCGAGCACGTGCTCGTCGACAACGCCGCGATGCAGCTCGTGTCCGCGCCGCGGGAGTTCGATGTGATCCTGACGGAGAACATGTTCGGAGACATCCTCTCTGACGAGGCGGCGATGCTGACCGGCTCGATCGGGATGCTCCCGAGCGCGTCGCTCGGTGGCGACGGCGGCGCTCGCGAGGGCTCTCGGGGCAGCGGCACCCCGGGCCTGTTCGAGCCGGTGCACGGCTCCGCGCCGGACATCGTCGGGCAGGGGATCGCCAACCCGCTCGCGATGTTCCTCTCGGCGGCGCTGATGCTGCGGCACGGCCTCGGCTTGGAAAGCGAGGCTGCGGCTGTAGAATCGGCGGTTGAAGGCGCTCTTGCTGTGGGCCTTCGTACGCCCGACCTGGGCGGAACGGCGGGCACGGCGCAGGCGACCAGGGCGGTGCTCGAAAAGATCGCATAGAGGGTGGCGCAGGCCACCGGAGGTGGCCAAGCCGGGCCCCTCGCTAAATTAGTCAAGGAGCGTAATGAACGTGGAGCCCACCGACCTCATATGGATGAACGGAGAGTTCGTCGCCTGGGAGGACGCGAAGGTCCACGTCTTGACGCATGGCCTGCACTACGGCACGGGCGTGTTCGACAGCATGCGCTGCTATGAGACCGAGATCGGCCCGGCGGTGTTCCGCAACGTCGATCACCTCGAGCGCCTGCTGAAGTCGTCCGAGCTGTACTACATGCCGGTGCCGTACACGGTCGAGGAGCTGCGGGCGGCGACGCTGGAGCTGGTCGCGCGCAACGGACTGCGCGAGTGCTACATCCGCCCGCTCGTCAACCGCGGCTACGGCACGATGGGCCTGAACCCGCTGGACGCGACGGTCGACGTGACGATCGCGTGCTGGGAGTGGGGCAGCTACCACGGCGACGAGGGCATCCAGCACGGCGTGCGCGCGATGACCTCCTCGTGGCGGCGGATCAGCCCCGACTCGCTGATCCCCCACGCGAAGGCGAGCGGTCAGTACCTGAACAACGTGCTCGCGAAGGTCGAGTCGGTGAAGGCTGGCTATGACGAGGCGATCCTGCTGGACGACCACGGCCACGTCTCGGAGGGCACGGGCGAGAACATCTACATCGTGCGCGAAGGCGAGGTCACCACGCCCGGCCAGCACAACTCGATCCTCGACGGCATCACCCGCCGCTCGGTCATCCAGATCTGCCAGGACCTCGGCTACAAGGTGGTGGAGCGCAACGTCGCGCGCGCCGAGATGTACCTCGCCGACGAGGTTTTCATGTCGGGCACGGCTGCGGAGATCGTGCCGGTGTGCGAGATCGACAACCACAAGCTCGGTGCGGGCGAGCCGGGCGAGATCACGCGCGTGCTGCAGAAGGAGTTCGACGACGCGATCCACGGGCGCACCGAGCGCTACCGCGAGTGGCTGGACGTCGTGCACGCGGTCGATCTCGAGACCCCGAGCGGCGACGCGGCGGCGAGCGCCGGCGAGCGAATTACCGGCGCGACCGGCTAGGGGGTGCATTGCACCGCGGCCGGTCGCTCCAGCTCGAGCCGCCTCGCACACCCCACGCCGAAAGGACGTTCCCGAGATGAGCAGCGCCCCCACCCGCATAGAGCTGTACGACGCGACCCTGCGTGATGGCATGGGTGGCGGCGGCCTGACGCTGACCGCCGCGGAGAAGCTGCGCGTCGTGCACGCGCTCGACGATCTCGGCGTCGATTTGATCGAGGCCGGCTTCCCCGCATCCAACCCGAAGGAGCAGGAGCTGTTCGAGCTGCTTGCGGGCGAGCGCCTGAACGTCTCTGAGATCGTCGCGTTCGGGATGACGCGCCGGCGCGATGCGCGCGCGGAGGAGGACGAGGGGCTGCGAGTGCTGGCCGAGTCCTTCGCGCCGGTGTGCACGATCGTGGGCAAGGCGTCGGTGCTGCACGTGGAGAAGGTCGTGCGCGTCTCGCGCGAGGAGAACCTCGCGATGATCGCGGACTCGGTCGCGTTCCTCGTGGGCGCGGGCAAGCGCGTGCTGCTCGACGCGGAGCACTTCTTCGACGGCTTCGCGCTGGACCCCGGCTACGCGATCGACTGCCTGCGCGCGGCCGCGGAGGCGGGCGCGGAGCGGGTCGTGCTGTGCGACACCAACGGTGGCTCGCTCCCTCCCCACATACGCACGGCGTTCGCGGTGGTGCGCGAAGCTCTCTCGGGAGTTGCGCTGGGGATCCACACGCACGACGACTCCGGCTGCGCGGTCGCCAACACGCTGACCGCCGTCGAATCCGGTGCGACCCAGGTTCAGGGGACGATTAACGGGATCGGCGAGCGCACCGGGAACGCCAACCTAATAACGATCATCGCGGACCTGCAATTGAAGATGGGCGCCCAGCTGCTGGCGCCCGAGCGCCTGGCACGCCTGACCGAGACGGCGCACTTCGTGGACGAGCTGCTCAACCGCACGCCCAACCCGGCGCAGCCGTACGTCGGCAAGCACGCGTTCGCGCACAAGGCGGGCCTGCACGCGGCGGGCGTGCGCGCGGAGCCGCAGACGTTCGAGCACGTCGACCCGGCGGTCGTGGGCAACAGCCGCGACGTGCTCATCTCCGAGCTCTCCGGGCGCGGCACGATCGCGGAGAAGGCCGGACAGGCGGGCATCGTGGCGGACGATGGGTTCGCCGAGCGCGTCGTCGAGCGCGTGAAGGAGCTCGAGCACGAGGGCTTCCAGTTCGAGGCCGCGGACGGCTCGTTCGAGCTGCTGATGCGCAAGGAGGCGGGGGAGTACGAGCCGCTGTTCCGCCTGGAGTCCTGGCGGGTGATCGTCGAGAAGCACGCCGACGGGCGCGCCACGACCGAGGCCACGGTCAAGATCTGGCTGGGGGGCGAGCGCTACGTGCGCACTGCCGAGGGAAATGGTCCGGTGAACGCGCTCGATCGCGCGCTGCGCGACGCGATCGGCGAGATCCACCCGCACCTGAAGGACATCGACCTCGTCAACTACAAGGTGCGCATCCTCGATGAGACCAAGGGCACGGGCGCGGTCACGCGCGTGTTGATCGACGCCTCCGACGGGCACGACGTGTGGGGCTCGATCGGAGTGGCGGAGAACCTGATCGCGGCGTCGTGGGATGCGTTGGTCGACTCGCTGGAGTACGGCATGCAGGGCGAGCGGCGTAGCGCCTCGGTGTCGAAGCTCGGCTCCCCCTTCGTGGACGATGCGACCGGCAGGGTTTAGTGGCGGATACGCACGTTGGGCAGGCGGGAGCCGGCGCGGACACGCTCGCGATCGACGAGGTGATCCCGCTGGCCCGCCCGGTGCTGGGCGACGCGGAGGAGCGGGCGGTGATCGAGGTGCTGCGCTCGGGACAGTTGTCGCTGGGGCCGCGCCTGGCGGAGTTCGAGCGCCTGTTCGCCGCGCGCGTCGGGGCGCCGCACGCCTGCGCGGTCAGTAGCGGCACGGCGGGTCTGCACCTGGCTCTGCGGGCGGTCGGCGTGGGGGAGGGCGATGAGGTCGTGACGAGTCCGTTCTCGTTCGTGGCGTCGGCGAACGCGGCGCTGTATGAGCGTGCGCGGCCGGTGTTCGCGGACATCGATCCGGTGACGCTGAACCTCGATCCGGACGCGGCGGCGGCGGCGGTGACGGAACGGACGCGCGCTTTGCTGCCGGTACACATCTTCGGGTACCCCGCCGACATGCCCGCGTTCGAGCGGCTCGCGGACAGCCACGGCCTGGCGATCGTCGAGGATGCGTGCGAGGCGCTGGGTGCGGTGCATGCGGACGGCGTTCCGGTGGGCGGACGCGGCCATCCCGCGGTTTTCGGCTTCTACGCGAACAAGCAGCTGACGACCGGCGAGGGGGGGATGGTGACGCTCGCGGACGCCGCGCTGAAGCAGCGGATCGACTCCGAGCGCAATCAGGGCCGCGCGCCGGACATGGGCTGGCTGGACCACGACCGGCTGGGGTTCAACTACCGGCTGTCGGACATCGCGTGCGCGCTGGGGATCGCGCAGCTGGAGCGGCTGGAGGCGATGCTCGCCGATCGCGCACGGGTCGCAGGGCTCTACCGGGAGGCGCTGGCCGGTGTCGAGGGGCTGCAGCTGCCGTGCGCGGATTTGGATGGCGACCGACGTGGCTGGTTCGTGTTCGTCGTGCAGCTGCCGCGTGGGGTGGACCGCGACGAGACGATCCGTGCGCTCGCGGCCGCTGGCGTCCAGAGCAAGCCGTATCTGCCCGCGATCCACCTGATGAGCTTCTACCGCGAGCGCTTCGGCCATCGCGAGGGGGAGTTCCCCGTGTGCGAGGACGTGGCGGCGCGATCGCTGGCGCTGCCGTTTTTCCCGGGGATGACGGAGCTCCAGGTCACGAAGGTGACCGGCTGCCTGCGCTCCGTACGATAGATCGTCCCTCTGTCGTGTTGTTCCGCCCGTCAGAAACATGACTAGCTTTTCGTATCGACCAATGTTAAGGTCGCACTCGCTGTACGAAAGATCAAGGGACCGCCCTCGCGGGTCCGACCACCGGCCTCGATATGGGGACGGCAATGACACCGCGGAGTCGGTCGACCAACCCTGTAACAAGGAGCGAACGCAAGATGACTCGCATTAGAACTACCTGGATGGCCCTGCTGGCCGTGCTTGCGCTGAGCGCGGTCGCGGCCGCCTCGGCCTCGGCGACGCCCGCTGGCCCGATCTGGAAGGTCGCGGGAGCAAAACTGGAATCTGGAAAAGAAAAGGCGTTCTCGAGCGAACAGACAGCAAGCTACGAACTGAAGGGTAAAGCCTTCGGATTCATCAACATCACGATCACGTGTACCAAAGCCAAAGCCACGGGCGACCTCATCGGTGGCACGCCGGGCAAAGGCGAAGCGACCGTTGAATACACCGGTTGCTCGGCCGGCGGGCTGTGCACGGTCTCCGAACCGATCAAGGTCACCAAAGCGAAACTGACGCTGGGCTGGGTGCTCAAAGAAAGCAAATATTTCGCCGAGATCGTTTGGGCGCCACACGCATCGACCGAACCGTTCGTCACCATCACCTGCGGCTCGATCAAAGCGGAAGTCAAGGGCAACACGGCTTCTGAGGTTCTGAGCGAAGCGGGTAAATGGGTTGAAAACGGCAACGAAACTGAAGGCACGAAAGGATTCACGCTGTTCACGGGCGCGGAAGAAACGAAAGTCTTCGTGAACGGCACGGAAGAAACAGAGAAGCTCACACTGGAAGGCAACGCATCGACGCTGAAAGGCGAAAGCAACACGAAACTCACCTCGGGCGAAAAATTCGGCGCATTCGAATAGCCTCGAGACCTGTTGAGTAGGTGATGTGCGGTTGGGGCCACGGTGGTTGTGGCCCCAACCGACGTTTGCGCGCGTCGAGCATGAGCCGCCGTCCCGGAGCCGGAGTGTGCTCGGTGCAGGCTCGCGTCGCATGGCGCTGCTCCGTCGCTCGGGCCGCGAGCGGCCGAGCCGCAGGCGCGGCGCCTCGCCGAACGGAGCGCCGACAGAGTCGTTCAGGGCGCAGTGGGTACTGTTCGAGCTGAGCGGCCGCGATGAAGCCAGGCTCGCCCGCGGCGTTGCGATTTCGACCTGCCGTGTCAAGCATTGGGCTGGCCCTTGACAGCAGGAGCCGCACTTGCTTAGATACCGCCAGCGTTCAAGCGGGAGGCCGGAGAGGGTGTTCAGACTGACGTCGGGCGAGATGGGCCCGAGACGGGGTGGAGGTGTCGTGACGCGCGCGAGCGTGTCACGAGTCGCTCGCGTCGTGGCGACATCGAGCTTCGCGGTGCTCGTGCTCGCGTGCACACCCGCGGTCGCGGCGCAGGCGTGCCAGAACGAACAGCTGCGCACGGAACTGCATTCGGGCCAGCTGCCGGACTGCCGTGCCTATGAGATGATCACGCCGCCGTTCAAGGCGGGTGACGCGGTACACGTGTGGGCGATCTCCGAAGATGGAGCGAGCGTGCTGGGAGCGAGCTTTGGCGCCTTTGCGGGGACCGAAAGCAACGAATTTCAGGCCGTTGGAGAAGCGGCGACCTATATCTTCACGCGGACCGCGTCGGGCTGGAGCGCCGCCCCTCTGGCACCGTCGGCGTCGAGGTTCCCCTCGAACAAGCTGGTGGCCGAGACGCCTGATCTCGCGAGCACGCTGTGGCTGCTGCGCACGCCCCAACAGCCGTATCGCACGGAAGCGGACTTCTACCTGCGGATGCCGGACGGCGCGTTCGTCCTGGTCGGGCCGACGCAGCCAAGTGTCAAGGAAGAGCAGTTCGCCGGAATTCAATACGTTGATGCTTCCAGATCGCTCGACGACGTCTTCTTCAAGGATCTGGCGAACGAAGAAGGCGCGTTCCTCTGGCCCGGCGATACGACCGCAGCTCCGGTGAGCAAGGCCTACCCGTCTTTGTACGAGTACTCAGGGACGGGCAACAGCGAACCGTTCCTCGTCGGGGTCAGCAACGTGGGCACGCTGCACGGCTCGCCACACGTCAACGAAGGCGCTGAACTGATCAGTCAGTGCGGTACCGAACTGGGGAGCGAAGCGAGCACGTACAACGCTGTCTCGGAGAGCGGCGCCACCGTGTTCTTCACAGCGCGTGGCGTGGAAGACGAAGCGTGCGGCAGAGAAGCCCCCGCCGCTCGCGCCCCGGCGGATGACGAACTCTACGCCCGCCTCAGCGGATCGGAAACGGTTGACATCTCCGAGCCCTCCACGACGGATTGCGAAGTCTGCAACACGACGAGCGAACCTGCGCGAGCGGTCTTCCAGGGCGCCTCCGAAGATGGCTCGAAGGTGTTCTTCACAACAGAACAGCAGTTGCTGGCGGGCGCCACCGGCGAGAACCTCTACGAGTACGACTTCGCAGCGCCGCCCGCAAGCGCCGAACGCCCGGACGGGCGCATCACGCTGATCTCCGCGGGCGCCGCGCCCGCGGAAGTCAAGGGCGTCGCCAGGATCTCAGGGGACGGCTCACACGTGTATTTCGTCGCTGGCGGCGTGCTCACGGGCCCCAACGCGGAAGCCAGGACGCCCGTGGCCGAACAGGCGAACCTCTACTGCTACGACACCGTGAGCGGACGCACCGAGTTCATCGGAACGTTGGGCGAAGAAGATACGGCGGTCTGGAAAGAAATCGACAAGTACCGCCCCGCCGAGAGCACGCCGGACGGCGAATACTTCGTCTTCACGAGCTACGCGGACCTGACTCCAGGGGACACGAGCACCGTCAAGCAGGTGTTCGAGTACGACGCCCGGACCGAACGACTGCAGCGCATATCGATCGGACAGGACGGCTACGACGACGATGGCAACACCACCGAAGAAGCCGACGCGGCGAGTCTCGGAGTAGAACCGCAGAGCTTCGGCGGAGGTGCCTCAGCTGGGGTTGAACCCTCGAAGACCGAGGCTGCACGGGCCATCTCCGAAGACGGGTCGCGCGTGTTCTTCGAAAGCGCCGACGCGCTCACGCCGCAAACGATTGCGGGCCTTCCGAGCAACGTCTATGAGTGGGAGCGGGAAGGGACCGGGAGCTGCCCGCCGGGGCTCAGCGAAGGCTGCGTGTACCTGCTCTCTGACGGGCGCGACGCGTCCACGTCCGCCGGCGGCGCGAGCGTCAGGCTGATCGGGACCGACCGATCGGGCGAAGACGTGCTCTTCACGACCGCCGATCAGCTGATTCGGGGTGACACGGACACGCAGCTCGACGTCTACGACGCTCGCGTCGAAGGTGGCTTCCCCGAACCGCAGGCGCCGATCGCGTGCAGCGGAAGCGCATGCCAGGACCCGGTGAACCTGACGCCGCCGCCGCCATCCGACCAATCGGCGAGCACCGTGGAAGAAGCGGTGGTGGCCGGGCCTCCGGCGGTTTCGACGGGCGGCCCTCCCAAGAAAAAGGCGCAAACCGTCGCCCAGAGGCTCGCCAACGCCCTCAAGAGCTGTCGCGTGCAGCGGGATCTCGCCAAGCGGCATGCTTGCGAAGCGCAAGCGCGGAGGCGCTATCGAGCCAAGCCCACGAAGAGACAGAGGCCGGCACGATGACGAGTCCCGCGCGCTGGGCGCGTCTGCGGCTTCTACGGGCGGGGCCCGCAGTGCTCGCTGCAGCGGTGCTGCTGGCGCCTGCGCCCGCGCGCGCGGCCACCCCGGCACCCGGGTGGATGATCCGCACGGTCACCGAACCGACGGAGTTCTCCTCCAGCGAAAACGCCGGCTGCGAAGCCAGGCCGACCGGAACGCCGCCTGGCTCGACGCCCTGCAACAGCTACCGGATCGTGGTCACGAACTCCGGGAGCGCAGCCACGAACGGGGCGGTGACGATCCTCGACACCGTCTCGCCAAGCCTGACGCCTGTCTTCGTCGAAGGCGAAGAGCAGCAGGCCGGATCGCAGGCCGAACCGATGTCCTGCACGACGAGCCCGATCAGCTGCACCTACGGCAACGCCGTGCCCCCTGGGGGCACGTTGATCGTGACGATCAACGTGCTCACGCCGGGCGCGGGCGCGGGCACGGCGACCAGCACCACCACCGTCGAAGGAGGCGGCGCCGTGACGGTCTCGGCCAAAGAATCCACGCAGCTGAACGGCCCCCCGGAGACGTTCGGCATCAACCATCTCAGCCAGACCGCGGTGGGCGTCGACGGCGCTCCGGATACGCAGGCGGGCGACCACCCGTACGCCTTCGTGACCAGCTTCAACTTCAACAATGCGACGACGTTCGTTCCGACGGAAGGCGAAGGAAGTGGTGCCTATCACCACAGCTCCGTGCTGGACCCCCGCGAAATCGTGGTCGACCTGCCGCCTGGCTTCGTCGCCGATCCGCAGGCAAGCGCGCGCTGTCCGCTGAGTGCACTGGACATCAACAACAACGAAACGCACTGTCCGAAGGACAGCCAGGTGGGCTCGGTGACAATCGACGAAGGCGACGGCGGACGCTTCCACATGTCGGGCGTCAGGCAATCGAGCACGACCGGCATCTACAGTCTCGTCCCCGAGGCCGGATACCCGGCCGAGTTCGGCTTCACCTACCTCGGTCAGCCGATATTGCTTTACGGCAGCCTCGTTCGCATCGCCGGCGCCTCGGGAGGCTACGGGCTGCGGGTTACGAGCTCGGGCCTGCTCAACATCACGCTGAACAGCGTATCTGTGACGTTCTTCGGCGACCCGGCCGAACACGATGGCGAAGCGACCGCTCCATCGGCGTACTTCACGAACCCGATGGACTGCTCGGCGACGCCCCTGAGCACGCTGGTGAGCGTCGTCTCGTGGGAAGAGCCCGGAAACCCGCCGCCCCCGAGCGAATCCGAAGTGTACCCGCAGCTGACGGGCTGCGAACTGCTCCAATTCCAGCCGGCGATCGAGCTGACCCCCGAAACGAGAGCGACGGATACGCCCTCCGGATACGCCGTCGAAGTCGAAGTGCCGCAGTCGCAGAACTTCTCGCCGCTGCTCGCAACGCCCGAGCTGAAGAGCGCGACGGTCACACTCCCCGCGGGCGTGTCGGTCTCGCCGCCGGCGGCCAACGGCCTCGAGGGCTGCAGCGACGCCGACATCGACCTGGAATCCACCAGCCCCGGCGCCTGCCCACCGCAGTCGAAGGTCGGCACCGTCAAGATCGTGACGCCGCTGCTCGCGGAACCGCTGGAAGGCGACGTGTTCGTCGGCGAACCCGAATGCTCTCCGTGCACGGAAGCAGACGCCCAGGATGGACGGATGCTCCGACTGTTCGTGCAGGCGCAGGGCTCCGGTGTCGTCGTCAAGCTGGAAGGAAGGGTCTCCACCAGCTCGAGCTCCGGAGGACAGCTGACGACGAGCTTCGAGAACGACCCGCAGCTCCCGTTCAGCAAGTTGACGTTGACGCTGAACGGCGGCCCGTGGGCGCCGCTCGCGAACCCCCAAACCTGCGGCACCTTCTCAGCCACGAGCGACCTCGTGCCCTGGAGTGCGCCGATCACGCCCGACGCCACCCCCTCCAACGCCGTCCAGATCGAAGGCTGCGGGAGCCCGCAGCCGTTCGCGCCGGGATTCAGCGCGGGCAGTGCCAGCAGCGCTGCCGGCGCATTTGCCCCGTTCGGCTTGACGCTCTCGCGGGCCGACGGCGAACAGGACCTCTCGGCCATTCAGGTGAGCACCCCGCCGGGACTGTTGGGGATGCTCTCGAAGGTGCAGCTCTGCCCCGAACCGCAGGCCGCGAGCGGCGCATGCGGGCCGCAGAGCCTGATCGGACACAGCCAGGTCGCGGTCGGAGCCGGGCCGGATCCGTTTTGGGTGGGCGGCGAAGTGTTCCTCACGGGTCCCTACGGCGGCGGCCCGTTCGGGCTGAGCGTCGTCACGCACGCCAAGGCGGGGCCATACGACCTCGGCGAGGTGGTGGTCAGGGCTGCGGTCAGCGTCAACCCCACGACGTCGGCGATCACGGTGACCAGTGGCCCGTTCCCCCAGATCCTGGATGGCGTGCCCTTGCGGATCCGCACGGTTCAGGTCACGATCGACCGCGAAGGCTTCATGCTCAACCCCACCAGCTGCCGTACCCAGGAAGTCCTCGGAAAGGTCGCTTCCACGCAGCAGGCGGTGGCGAGCGTGGCGAGCAAGTTCACCGCCAGCCGCTGCTCCGAGCTGCCCTTCAAGCCCGTGCTCACGGCCTCCGCTCAAGGGCAGGGCAGCAAAGCCGACGGGACGCGCTTTTCCGTGAAGATCGACTCGCAGGGCCTTGGTCAGGCGAACGTCGCCAAGGTCGACCTGCAGTTGCCCAAGGCACTCCCGACCCGGATCGAAACGCTCCAGAAAGCATGCCTCCAGGCCGTCTTCGAAGCTAACCCGGCTGCTTGCGATGCGGGCTCGATGATCGGGACCGCGATCGTGCACACCCCAATCCTCGACAACCCCCTGGTCGGACCCGCCTACCTTGTCTCCCATGGCGGCGCGGCCTTCCCCGACGTGGAGTTCGTGCTCCAGGGCGAAGGCGTCACGTTGATCCTCGACGGAAAGACCGACATCAAACACGGGATCACCTACTCGCGCTTCGAATCCGCCCCCGACGCTCCCTTCACGAGCTTCGAAACGACCTTCCCGGCTGGCCCGCACTCTGCGCTGACCGCCAACGTGGCCGAAAGGAAGAACCACGACCTCTGTGGAGAACGCCTGCAGATGCCCACCACGATCACGGGCCAGAACGGCGACGTCATCGAACAGAAGACCGCGATCGCACTCGACGGCTGCCAGGTGAAGGGCGCGGGGAACAAGAGATCGTCGAAGGCTCGGGAGCTGGCGAACGCTCTGACGGCCTGCCGCAAGGCCTTCGCGCGCTTCCCCGCCAGGCGCGCGGCGTGCGAGAAGCGGGCGCGCAGACGCTATGCCGTCAGGACCGCAGCCCAAGGCGCTCCGATCTCCGCTGGGCATCCGAGGAAAAGCTAGGAGCCGACGTGGAGCGCGAATCGTTCGGAGGCTCAGCGGCCGCAAACGAGCTGCGCCGACGCTCGATCGGCAAGGGAACGACAGACCACCCGCTTTCAAGTCGATGGCCGAATCAGGTGCACTCGCGGACACGAACGGACCACGCCGATGCCCCAAGGCCCGCATCCCTAAGCCTGTGCGACAAGTTTTACTGACTTCTAGCGTGACCTTCGCGCGCGTAGCACTTGACAGCTAGGACAAACTATGGTTAGATACCGTCGTCGTTCAGAACCGGCCCGCGGTATGTGGGGTGGGCGTGTTTGAGGAAAGGATGCTCGATTCAGGCGAAACCTCCGGGGGCACACGAGCTTCAGTACGAGCACAGTGCGGAAGAACGCCTTCCGTACACAGCCAGGCGGCCCGTGTGACCGGCTGCCGCTGAGCATTTGCATGCGGCAGCGCTCGGCGACCAGTGTGGAGGGGGGTGCGCCAGCGGATGTGAAATGCCGTTTGGTCGGGCCAACAAGTCAGAGAGGGAAAGGAGCAGTGGATCAAATGAAACAGATCAAGGTAGTCGGGCTCTGCCTCGTGGTCGCATTCGCGCTGAGCGCGTTGATCTCTACGACGGCACAGGCAGCTACGCCTGAATTTGGTAACTGTGTGGCCGCTAAAAAAGGCTTCTACAAAGACTCGGGATGCACCGAACGGGACGAAAAAAAAGGCAAACCAGTAGGCAAATTCGAATGGCGGGCTGGTGCGCAGCCTACCTGCGTAGCCGTGAAAAAAGGCTTCTACAAAGACTCGGGATGCACCGAACGGGACGAAAAAAAAGGCAAACCGGTAGGCAAATTCGAAAAAGAGTGTGAAGTGAGCTGCGCCGACATCAAAAGCAAAAGCGGCGCCGCGACCTTCTATACCTTTGAACCGCTGAACGAATCCGAACCCAGTAAACTGCCGCAGGGCGCGACCCTGACCGGCCTCGGCGGCGTCGTGAAATGCGCGAGCAGCTCTGGCAGCGGCGAAATCACCGGCGCGAGCGAAAGCGAAGAGCAGATCACTTTCTCCGGATGCCAGTCCCTCAGCACACCGTGTGAGTCGATCGGCTCGGCCGCAGGGACGATCGTGGCGTCTCGGGTCGTCGGCGAACTGGAGCTGCTCCCGGCAGGTAAAGGCGTGGGCATGATCGCGCGCATTCCGGGCTCTGGCGAGATCGAAATCGAATGCGGCTCGGTCCGAAACGAATTCTCGGGCGAAGCGTTGGGCGTGGTCACTGGAGACATAAGCTCTCCGTCCACGACCTCGGCGGAGACGTGGGCCGTGACAAGCCCGAGTGAAGGCGTCCAGAAAGAACGCTATTTCCTCAATGGCGCCAATGAAGAAGTTGGTGGCCCGCAGCTCTGCTGGCAGTCCGATATCGAACACTACGAAGGCAGCAAATTCGGCAAATTCGGCTGCACCGGGTTCGCAGCCAACGAGGAAATCAGTCAGGCATCGATGGAGGTGCGACCCTGAGCAGACACATCGCTGACCAGTGGGCAGCGAGCAGCAGCCGGTAGTGAATGAGTGCGTCTGACTGTGTGTGGGGCATGCGGGCCCCACACACACGGCGCAAAGCTAGGCGGGAGGACGACCCATGGATGAGGCCGTGAGACATGGAATGAGACGGTTGGCGGTCTGCGCCACGACGGCGGGGCTGTTGCTCGGCGCGCTGTCGATCGGTGGGCAGCCGGCGCTCGCGGCAGGTGGGTTTGCGCTGGAAACGTCTTTTGGGGGAGCGGGCAGCGCGCTTGGGCAGCTCAAAGATCCCGGTGCGCTCGCGGTGCAAGCCGGAACGGGTGACGTGTTTGTCGTGGATACCGAAAACGCGCGCGTGGAGAAGTTCGCGCCGACGCACGACACCGGCGGATATGAAGCCGTCGGGGAAATCAGGTCGCTGGGCAGCGCGTTCGTCTTCAAGAGCGGCCCCGGCGTCGCGGTCGACAACTCGTCGGGTCCGTCCGCGGGCGACGTTTACATCGTCAGCGGCAGGTCCAGAAAGGAGACCGTGTATCAGTTCAGGCCGAAGAGTGCGCACGCTGACGAATACGAAGCCACGGGCGTGCGCCTCGAAGGCTTTGTGGAAGGGGAAGAAGACGAGAATGTGCATGGCCTCGCAGTCGGAGCGGATGGCTCGGTATACGTCGCCTACGGGAAGAGCCTCTCGGTCTTCAGCCCGGCGGGAGCGCTCGAAGCGAAGTCACCGCCGCTGGCGGCTGCGGAAGTCCAGGGGTTGACGGTGGCCGGCAACGAGCTGTACGTGGTGACCGCGACGGGACTCGAAGGATGGACGCTGGACGCCGCTCACGCCGTCCAGAGCACGACGACGATCAGCGCGGCCCCCGCGGGCAGCACGTACACGGCAGTGGCCGTCGGCGCCAATGACAGGGTTTTCGTCGACGTCGTGTATCCCAAGGAAGAAGGCGCGTCGCACGTGGCGGCGTTCGTGGCGGACGCCCCGGCGAACAGCGTGCCGATCGAAGAATTCGGCGGTAACGGTCACATACAGATCTCCCACGGGCTTGCGTATGGCGTACCCGGCAACGTTCCCTCGGTCTTCGCGAGCGACGCGACCGACGACGAAGTGCACGTGTTCGAGTACACCGTGCCGGCAGTGAGCGGCTGTAGCGCGACGCCGACCATCGACAGCGCTCAGGTCGCGTGCCTCCTTGCGCCTGACGCGCCACAGGCGACATGGACACTCGAATATCGCCCGCAGCTTGGGAGCTTCATCGAAGCGCTTGGCGGCACGGCCAGCGGCGAAGGCGAGGTGGGCGGCGAGCTCACGGGACTCGAACCGGCCGAACTGTACACGTACAGGCTTGAAGCGAACAATGCGAGTAGCACGGCCAGCGCCGAAGGGCAGTTCGAAACCGAGCCGGTCGCGCCGCTGCTGACGGCGACGGGCGCCGAACATGTGCTGGCCAGCACCGCGACGCTGGATGGCACGGTGAACCCGGAGCACAGCTCGGTCTTCTATCGCTTCGAGTACGGTCGCTGCGTCGGTGAAGGCGGCTGCGCCGCGAGTCCCTATCCGTATGAAGGCCCGCAGGCCAAGGCCGGTCTGGGGCGCGAGCAGGAAGCGGTCAAGGACACGGTCCGGGAACTGGAACCACTGGCCAGCTATCACTATCGGCTGGTGGCGATCGGCCCCGGCGGCGAAGCGGCGAGCGGCGAACAATCGTTTACGACCGGGACTCTGCCGGCGGCTGAAGCAACGACCGGGCCGGCGAGCGCTGTATCGCAGACCGGAGCGAGGATCTCCGGGACGGTCAATCCCAACGGCCGGCCGACGACGTTCGTGTGGGAAGTCGGCACGAGCTCCGCCTATGGCAGCTCCGTGTACGGATCGGCAGGCGGAGAAGCTGAGCCGGAGTCGGTGGGGCTCGCGTTGGCGGCTCTGCTACCGGGCACGACCTACCATTACAGGCTGCTCGCCGTGAACGCCGGCGGCACGAGCTACGGCGCTGACGAGACCTTTACGACACTCTCCTACGGTGCCGGTGCACCGCTGAGCGCGCCGCCCGCCCCAGCGCTGCTCGCAGTACTGCCCCAGGAAGGCACACCGCCGACACCCGAGGTCGTGGTTCTGCCGAGTGCGGAACGCAAGGAGTCGGCGGCCCAGCTGCTCGCAAAAGCGCTGAAGAGCTGCAGGAAGAAGCACGCTGACGGCAAGCGCGCTGCGTGCGAGCGCGCGGCCCGCAAGAAATACTCGCAGAAGCGCTAGCCGCTGGTGTCGATAGTCGTCGTGAGCCGGGTGTCGTCGGCTGTCATTTCCTGCGCCGTGCACTGCGCGCGCTGAGCTCCTCGACAAGCGAGGCCGCGTTCTCGGCACCGGTGAACGGGGCGATCGCGACGTAGGTGAGCTGTGGCAACTGACGCCTCAGCCCGTCGTAGTCGCGGCGTGCCACATGCCGCTGGACGACCTCGAAGATCGCGCCACCGATCGCCTGCGAGCACAGTCGTGGCAGCTCGCTGGCCTCGGGGCGATAGCGGTAGCCCTCCTCGAGGAAGATCGTGAAGGATCTCGTGATGTCCTCGGCACGACGCGTCGCGGTTGGTCCCGCTGCGTAGCACTCGATCAGGCGCAGATGCGAGAGCGCCGGATGTTGGACGATCAACTCGATCAGGGTACTCAGCCCGTTCCACATGCGTTCGGGCCACACCTCGCCCGAGAAGTAGGCAGCTGAGCAGGCATCGAGAATGAAATGAGTGGGATGCTGCTGAGCTTCGAGGAAGGCGTGGTGCTTGTCTGTGAAGTGCTCGTAGAAGACGTCCCTGGCCACACCGGCAGCGGCAACGATGTCCGCGACGGTGGCGTTGGCGTAGCCCTTGCTCATCATCACCTGTGCGGTCCCGTAGATTACGCGTGTGCGCTGGCTGCGGGCGACGACGCCGACGGGCAGCCCGTGGCGACCGCGCGGGAGCCGGCCCGGCGCCTGCGCCTGGGCGTCGCGCGTCGCGGGCCGCTTTGTCGCACGTGTGGCTGGCAGCAGCGCGTTCGGTCCAGTGCTCCAAGGCTTGCGCCCGGGCGCGGTCGCATAGGACTCAACCCAGGCGACGAGGTCGCTCGCAAGCTCAGGGATCTCGTCCTCCGCGTTGGCGCGCAAGCGCCGCGAGACGATGCTGCGCATCGCCCCCATCAGCGCCATCGCCGGTAGGTCCAGCCGGCTGCCGTCCGCGGGAGTGCTCAGCAGGAAGTTCTCGGCCCGCCGCTCGAATTCCTCGAGCACTCGCCGGCGCTGCTCCAGCATGCGCGACCCGGCGGCCAGCGGCTCGAAGTACAGGACACGCGCGCCGTTTGGGTCCTGCTGCACCGCGCTCAGGAGCCGGCCGAGCGCGGCGCGCGCCTCCCTCGCCCACTCGCCGTCGGAGGACACCGCCTCGGCGGCCACCGGCTGCATCCGCTCGAACATGCGGGCCGCCACAACCCGGTAGGCCTCCAGCAGACACTCTTCCTTGCCATCGAATTGCTGGTAGAAGGTCGCGCTCGAGACCCCGGCGTGCGCGCTCAACTGGGCCACGCTCACGTTCTGATACCCGAGTCTCGCAGCGAGTTCGATCATCGCCTGGATGAGTCGGTCGCGCTGCGGGGGCTTCGGCGCGTTCGCGGAGACACCGCCACCGCGACCCCTGGCCGGGCGCGGCGCTCGTGGGTTGGCGGCGGTGCGGGCGGGCCTTGACATAGGCGTGTGAGCAGGATAGCTCGTGTTGGGAAGCGCGACCGTCCGATTTCACACGCGCCGTGCCATCTGTGCTCAGCGCGACACGCCACGACCTGGGCGTTTTCGCCATCGGCCCAACCAATAAGCCGTGAAGACCCTGCGAACGAAGTCTTCGCATGGACGAGCGATCCGGCGCATCTCGCATGTTACAACGGATAAGCCAGCTCAATTGAAATGACGCGATCGTTCAAGTAGGTCGCAACGACGGTCGTGCCGGAGGCGCCTTTGCTTGCCGACCTACGAGTCTCCGGCTGCGACCGGCGTCATCGATCCGCTCGTGCGCCGCGGGCTGCCCATCCGCTGGGCTCGATCTGGCCTGCAGGATGCAGCGATCGAGATTCTATGCAGACCGCTCGGGTTTATCGATGGCCGCTCGCTCGTGCGCCCATCGTGGCGGTCGTCGCCGCGACCGGCAGGAACGAGTACTGCCTACGTCAGATGGGATATGGCATCCGCCCACGTGTTGCGGGAGCGTGAATTACGTCCCGTCTGCGTTGTCCACGCCCAACGCTAGGGTCTATATTTGCATCCTGAGGCCGTTCACCGTCGAGCAACCCAAGGAGCATCTCCACGCATGACCGAGGTCATCAGCACGAATTTGCCCGTCGGCGCAGTACCCCGGACCTCTCGATGAGGGGACCGACCGCGCCCGCTGCGCGGGCGTACAAGAGCCCCAAGCGCCTGCCGCGCGAGCACGTCGGCGAGGTGCAGCGCATGCGGATCATCTCGGCGATGATCGATGTCGCGTGCGACCAGGGCACCGAGCACGTGGCCGTCACCAGCGTGATCGGCCGCGCGGGGGTTTCCAGAAGGACGTTCTACGAGCACTTCGACGGCCGCGGAGATTGTCTGCTTGCAGCACTGCGGCAGGCGTTGGCTCTCGCGGGCGGCCGCGCCGGCGCTGCCTGTGATGCGCACGAGCGCTGGCTGGATCGGATGCGCGCCGGTCTGGGTGAGCTGCTCGGGTTCTTCGAAGAAGAGCCGCAGCTGGCATGGCTGATCGTCGTGCATTCGGCTGCCGCGGGTCCCGCGGCGACTGCCCTGCGTACGCACGCGCTCGAGCAGCTGGCGCGGGCGGTGGACGAGGGACGGGCGGGCGCGCGCGTTCAGCCCCCACGGCTGACGGCGGAGGGGGTCGTCGGCGGGGTCCTCAGCGTGATCCATTCGCGCCTGCTCAGGCCGGACCCAAACGCACTGATCGATCTCCTGAACCCGCTGACGAGCATGATTGCGCTGCCATACCGAGGCAGTGCCGCGGCGCGCAGAGAGCTCGCGCGTCCCACCCCGGCTCCGCGCCCGCCGTCAAGGCCCAGAAGCTCGTCCGGCCCTGCGCTGGGTCGCGGCCTGCGTCTGACCTACCGCACCCTGGCGGTGCTGCAGGCGATCGCCGATGAGCCCGGGCTCAGCAACAAACAGATCGGCGATCGCGCCGGCATCGCCGACCAGGGTCAGATCTCCAGAGTGCTCGCACGTCTGTGCGAGCAGGGCCTGACGAAGAACACCGGGGGTGGTCAGCCGATGGGCGCCGCGAACGAGTGGTGGCTCACGGCTCACGGCGAACAGCTCGCGCTCGCCGGCGATCGGGAGTCGCTGGCGCGAGGCGCCGAGCGTCGCGCGAGGGGAGCGGGCGGCTGAGCGCGACGTAGACTGAGCGCTCCGTGTCGCGCTTCCACGAGCCCCAGCACCCGGATTTCCAGCGGCTGAACGCGTCGATCGGCGTCGACCGGCGCCTGTGGCCACAGGACATCGCGCAGTCGCGCGCACACGCGCGCATGCTCGCCGGGCGCGGGATCATCTCCGCCGAGGACCGCGACGCGCTGCTCGCCGGTCTGGACGCGGTGGCGCTTGAGCTGCGTGAGGGGCGCTTCCCGTTCGAGGCCGACGACGAAGACATCCACATGGCGGTCGAGCGGCGCCTGACCGAGATCGCGGGACCGGTCGGCGGCCGCTTGCACACGGCGCGCTCTCGCAACGACCAGGTCGTCACCGATCTCGCGATGTACACGCGCGAGCGCTCCGCGGCGGCGCGTGCCGCGATCGCGGGGCTGATGCGTGAGCTGCTCGTGCGCGCGGAGGAGCACGTCGACTGGGCGATGCCCGGCTACACGCACCTGCAGCGCGCGCAGCCCGTGTACCTCGGTCATCACCTGCTGGCGTACTTCTGGATGCTGGACCGCGACCGCGAGCGCTTCGCGTTCACCGAGCGTGAGTCGGGGCGTCTGCCGCTCGGTGCGGGCGCGCTCGCGGGGGTCAACTTCGACACCGACCGCCGCCTGCTGGCGGACGAGCTCGGGTTCACCGACGTCGCCCCGAACTCGATCGACGCCGTCTCCGGACGGGACTTCGTCCTGGACTACCTGGCCGCCGCCGCGACCTGCTCGACGCACCTCTCGCGGTTGGGCGCCGAGCTCGTGCTGTGGTCGAGCGCCGAGTTCGGCTTCTGCGAGCTACCCGACGCGTGGAGCTCGGGCTCCTCGATCATGCCGCAGAAGAAGAACCCCGACGCGGCCGAGCTGCTGCGCGCGAAGGCGCCGCGCGTCGTCGGGCACCTGGCGGCCTTCCACGGCGTCATGCATGCGCTGCCGCTCACGTACAACAAGGACCTGCAGGAGGACAAGGAGCACCTGTTCGACGCCGTGGACACGCTCGAGCTGACGCTCGCCGCGGCCACCGGCATGATCGCGGGAGTGCGCTTCGACCGCGAGCGCATGCGCGAGGCGGCGGGCGACGAGCTGATCGCGGCCACCGACGTGGCCGATCTGCTCGTGCGGCTCGGGATGCCCTTCCGCGAGGCGCATGGGGTGGTCGCGGGGCTTGTGCGCACGGCGCTCGACGCCGGCAAGCCGCTGTCGCAGCTGAGCGCCGCGGAGCTCGCCTCCCACAGCGATGTGCTGGGCGCAAACCAATCGGAGTTCCAGCGCGTGCTCGCAGACAGCTCGTGGCTGGAGTCGAAGATCTCCGAGGGCGGCACCGCGCTCGCGCGCGTGCGCGAGCAGCTCGAGGCGGCTTGGACGGCGCTCGATGCAGGCCCTGCCGCCTGAGTTCTACAGCCGCCCTGTCCTCGCGATCGCCCGGGAGCTGATCGGCTGCACCGTCGCGCACGAAGGCGCCGCGGGCGTGATCGTCGAGACCGAGGCCTATCACGAGAGCGAGCCCGCCTGCCACGCGTTCGTGGGGCTGACGCCGCGGACGCGGACGATCTTCGGACCGCCCGGGCGCGCCTACGTGTACCTCTCCTACGGCATCCACACGATGCTGAACGCGGTTTGCGAGCCGGAAGGAGTGGGAGCGGCGGTGCTGATCCGCGCGCTCGAGCCGACCGCCGGGCTGGAGGCGATGCGTGCTCGACGTGGACTTGCGGCCCGGCCGGTGCGCGCCCCCTCCGGCGCTCGCCGAGCGACCGAACGCCGTTCGGTCAGCGACCGCGAGCTGTGCTCGGGGCCGGGCAAGCTCACGCAGGCACTTGGGATCTCACTGGCGGAGAACGACAGCGATCTCGCTCACGGGCCGGTGCGCATCGGACCGCGCACGAACGGCTGGCTCGAGCCTGAGGTGGTGGAGGACACGCGCGTGGGGATCACCAAGGCGGTCGACCTGCGCTGGCGCTTCTGCGTCGCGGGCAATCGGCACGTCTCACGGCCACGCCCCCCCGAAGCCTGAGGTCAGCCGGCGCTCACGCCGCCCGTGGGCGAGGGCGTCGCCGGTGGCGCGCCGGCGCCGGGCGTGGCGGGTGCGGGGGTGCTGGGGGCTTCGTGCGTGGGGGTCGCCGGGGTGGGGGTCGCGGTGGCGTGTTCGGGGGTCGCCGCGCCGGTGCCTCCTCCCGCCTGGTTGCCAGCGCCGTTCTGGGGGGTGGGCGCGTTGGCCTTGCCGTTCGCGGGCGTGTGCGCGCCGGTGCCGGCGCCAGATGAGGGGCCGGCGGTGCCCGTCGTTATCGGCGAGCCGGTTTCGCCGCCACCACCGGCGCCGCTTGTGCCCGTCTTCGACGATCCGCTGTGTTCGGCGCGTTCCTTTTCGATCTGCAGCGCTGAGATCATGAAGTCGTGCCAGATCAGCGCCGGGAAGGTGCCGCCGAGCACGGGGGTGCCGTTGAAGTCGGTGGTCATCGGGATCAGCTTGTTCGGGTAGCCCACCCACACCGCGACCGTGAACTTCGAGTCCCAGCCGACGAACCACGCGTCGCCGTAGTTGGAGGTGGTGCCGGTCTTACCGGCGGCGAACTGCCCGATCGCGGCGGCCTTGCCGGTGCCGTACTGGATCACGGTTTCGAGCATCGAGGTCTCGGTTTGCGCGACCCATGCGGGGAGCACTCGGTGGGTGATGACCCTGTTCTTGTCCACGCGCGAACCGTCGGGCAGCGGCTGGCTGCCGGCTTGCACCTGCTGGATCCCCACGGGCGCGTCGCCTTCGACCAGCGAGCCGCTGACACGCTCGCCGCCGTGGGCGATCGTCTCGTAGGAGTGGGCCATGTCCAGCGGGGTGACGCCCACGGTCAGACCGCCGATCGTCATCGCCGGGTTGGTCGACAGCGGCGTCGTGATGCCCATCCGATGCGCGAGCAGCGCGATCTTGTGCGTGCCGACCTTCAGGCCGACTTCGGCGTAGATCGAGTTATCCGAGAAGGCGGTCGCGCCGGTGAGCGTGTTCTCGCCGGTGTAGTTGCCTTCGTCGTTGTGCACGACGAACTTTTCCCCGCCGCTGTTCGGGACGATGAAGACCTTTTCCTTGGAGGTCCACACCGAGTCGGGAGAGATGCCGTGCTCGAGGGCGGCGGCCAGGTCGAACGCCTTGAACGAGGAGCCCGGCTGGCGCTCGCCCTCGGTGGCGAGGTTGAACGGGCTTTCGTCGTAGTTGCGCCCGCCGACCATCGCTCGCACGTCACCGGTCGAGTTTTCGATCGCGACGAGCGCGGCGGACGGTCCTTCCGGATCGGACAGGTAGTTGTTGACGGCCTGTTCGGCGGCGCGCTGGAGGCTCAGGTCGAGCGTCGTCGTGATCTTCATGCCTCCGTCGAAGGCACGCGGAGCGCCATAGCGTTCGATCACCTGCTGCTGCACCCAGCTCGTGAAGTAGCCGGCGTCGATCCCTTCCACCGTCTGCTCCTGCGGCGCCTGGATCTCCGCGGGCGCCGGGAGCGCCTGCTTGAGGCTTTCCTCGTAGAGGTGCCTGGTGATGTAGCCCTGCTCGAACATCTGCTGCAGGACGATGTCGCGACGTTCTTTGGCGGCCATCGGGTGGGTCGCCGGGTCGAATTCGGTGGGGGAGCGGATGATGCCGGCGAGCAGCGCCGCTTCCCACGGCTGCAGCTCTTCGACGCACAGTTTCTGGCCGGGCGTGCCGCAGCCGAGATCGTTGACTTCGTGGCCGAAGTAGGTCTGGGCGGCCGCCTCGATCCCGTAGGCGCCGTTGCCGAAGTAGATCGTGTTGAGGTAGGCGGTGATGATCTTTTCCTTCGACCACTTGTGCGAGAGCTGATACGCGAGCGCCGCCTCGCGCAGCTTCTCGAAGATCGTGCGGTGGGACTGGGCCTGCAGGGCGTTCTTGATGAACTGCTGCTCGATCGTCGAGGCGCCCTGGACGGCGCCCTTGTGCTCGATGTCGTCGAGGAAGGCACGCGCGATGCCGCGGATGTCGATGCCGCTGTTGGTCTGGAAGCGCTTGTCCTCGATCGAGATCACCGCCTCCTTGACGACCCGTGGGATCTGTTCGGCGGTGACGATCACCCGGTTCTGCTGGCTGAGCACGCCGATCGGGTGGCCGAGGTCGTCGTAGAGGTAGGAGCTCTTCTCGTTCTTGTACAGCGAGAACTCGGTCAGCGGCGTCAGGTCGGAGGCGATCGACACGAACATCCCGAACACGAACGAGACGAGGCCGAGCAGCAGCGCGGCGAGCAGGATCGCCAGGAAGCGCAGGCGCTTCAGGCGGGTCTTGCGGACGGACCGTCGATCGCTCCAGCGCGGATGGGGCGCCGGCGGGTAGCTCGGCGTCGCCACGGCGGTGGGCGTTATGTCGGGGCGATCGTCATCGCGCATCGGCGGCTTTCGGAGGAGGCGCCTCCGGGTGCGAGGAGGACCGATCCCAAACAGCGCGGGCCGCGAGAAGCGCGGCACGATGGGACCCTCCAGACCGCGAGAGTCTAGCATTGGCCACCATGTCAAACGCGAGGGATGGGGTTGCCCGCCCACCCGCCCACCCACCTGCCGACGACGCCGCTCGGCTCGCCGCCAAGCTGGCCGGCAACGCGGTCGACGACCTGCCCGCGGGGGCGCTCGCGGCGAAGCTCCGTGCCGCCGAGGCGGAGGGTCGCCAGCTGCGCGTGAAGCTCGGCATCGACCCCACCGCGCCGGACATCCACCTCGGACACGCGGTCGTGCTGGGCAAGCTGCGCGAGTTCCAGGACGCGGGCCACCGCGTGGTCTTGATCGTGGGCGACTACACCGCGCGCGTGGGCGATCCGTCCGGTCGCTCGACCCTGCGCCCGATGCTCTCCGAGCAGGAGATCGACGCCAACGCGGCCACCTTCCGCGAGCAGGCGCTGAAGATCCTCGATCCGGACCCCACGCGCTTGGAGGTGCGGCGCAACGGCGAATGGCTGGACATGCCGATGCTCGAGCTGCTGCGACTCGTCGGCACGACCACCGCAGCGCAGCTGCTCGAGCGCGAGGACTTCGCCAAGCGCTGGTCGGCGAACGAGCCGATCTCGATGCTCGAGCTGATGTACCCGCTGCTGCAGGGCTATGACTCGGTGGCGATCCACGCGGACGTCGAGCTGGGAGGGACCGACCAGAAGTTCAACCTGCTGCTGGGACGCGACATCCAGCGTGCCTACGGCCAGCCCGAGCAGGCGATCCTGACGATGCCGATCCTGGTCGGCGTCGACGGGCGCCAGAAGATGTCCAAGTCGCTGGGCAACCAGATCGGCGTGACCGATCCGCCGAAGGAGCTGTACGGCAAGACGATGGCGATCCCCGACGAGGCGCTGGCGGAGTACTACCGGCTGCTCGTGCAGCCGCGATCGGGCGGCCCTGCGCCGGCGATCGGGTCCGCTCCAGGGGAGATCTCCCCGCGCGACGCAAAGCGGGCGCTGGCGCGCGAACTGGTCGCGTGGCTGCACTCCGCGCCGGCGGCGCAGGCGGCAGAGGGGCATTTCGACCGCGTGTTCGTCGAGCGCGGCGTGCCCGAGGAGATCCAGGAGGCGCGCTTCGAGTGCGCCGACGGCGTCGTCCACCTGCCGGGCCTGATCGCCAGCGAGCTCGGGATGTCGCGCTCGGAGGCCCGTCGCGTGATCGATCAGGGGGGCGTGACGCTCGGCGAGACCCCGCTCGCGGCTGGCGAGCACGATGTATCATGCGAGCGGGCCCAGGGGCAGATCCTGAAGGTCGG
>Ga0302325_10000410_pt1 | contig 121326 bp, 102 predicted proteins | sample Palsa_T0_2_FD_201948 | JGI IMG/M metagenome (GOLD analysis project Ga0302325, IMG submission 201948) | Peat permafrost microbial communities from Stordalen Mire near Abisko, Sweden - Palsa_T0_2 | ecosystem: Environmental > Terrestrial > Soil > Palsa > Peat permafrost | place: Sweden: Abisko...
ATTCGAGAGCCGGAGTTCCGCCGAACCGCGTGTCTCAACTCCAGAACGGGCGGGCGGCGCGATCACCGGGGGATTCGAGAGCCGGAGTTCCGCCGAACCGCGTGTCTCAACTCCAGAACGAGCGGGCGGCGCGATCGAGCGCTAAGGCGCGCCGCGTCACTTGCCGATCAGGTGCTCGCGATCGCGTTCGTTTTCCGTGCAGACGTATTCGAGGATCTCCTCGTTGGGCGCGAGTTCGGCGGTCCGTTTGATGATCCAAGGCTTGGTGAACGTGTCGGGGTCCTCGATGGTCATCTCAATCTCAAGGTGTCCTAAATCGGCGCGGCGATAGCGTTCCGTGATGTGCATCTTTTCCGTGTGCGGGGAGGCGGTCGGGCCCTGGCCGCCGAACCATGCCTTATCGTTGAAACCGATGGTGTCCACCACCAACGTGTCGCCGTCCCAATGCCCGATCGAGTGTCCCAGCCACGCCGGGTTCCAGTCTTTCGGATGGCTTCGGCCGTCCAGAAAAATTTGCCGGGGCAGTTCCCCTTCCACGATGATCACCAGCAGGGCCTGAGTTTGCACCGTTTTCCAGGCCTGCAGTGTAGGCGCCAGAACTATGCCCAGCGGTTGGCAGCGTGCCTGCGGAAAGTCCTTCTCATTGTTCTCCATGCGCTCTTTCACAACCGCTTGCGCCCAGGGCTTTATTTCAGGTTTTCCGGGATCGATGGTTCTCTGTTGATACCACATGCCGGAAAGGTCCGGCTTGCCATTGGGCATGCGGGGAGTTGGCCCGGATGGCGTAACGTGGGGCTTGGACAAGGCGATGAAAGTGTCGCGGCCGTCTCCCAGGGTGTTTAGCTGGAAATCCTGTAAGTGCAGGTTCAATTGCAAGGTTCGGGACGCTCCCACGACGACATCGCGCTGGACGAACGGATCGAACAGGGGAGCATTGCTCGAGAGCTCATAGGTCCCCGCCGGCAATTGCGCGAGCGTATAAATACCGGCGGCCGAGGTAGTCGCCTTATAAACGGCTTTGGTTTCTGAATTCGTAGCCTGAATCTCAGCGTCCGCTACCGGATCGCCTGCCAGGTTGACCACTGAGCCCGTGATAGTGCTTGTGTCTTGCGCAAACGCCGTCACGGCCAAAAGGAGCAAGCAGCTGATATTTCGAATAGCCATGCTACCTCCGCGCCTGTCATGCTAGGGTAGCGCGAAAACAACCAGCGACTGATTGTTGCCTTTGCCGGGCCCCGCCGAGACGATAGCCACGTACTGCTTGCCGTTCTTGCCTTGATACGTGATCGGGTTGGCGGTGGCGGAGTATTCCAGCTGCGTGGTCCAAAGCTCCTGGCCGGTCTTCGAATCGAAGGCGCGGAAGCGGGCATCGCTGGTTGCGCCGATGAACACCAGCCCGCCGGCGGTTGCGATGGGACCGGCGAACGCGCCAGAGCGTCCCGTGTTGCGCTTCCCCTCCGGGAGAAAATCGGTGACGCCGAGCGGCACCTGCCACGCGATGTCGCCGGTATTGGCGTTCACCGCAAACAATCGCTCCCAGGGCGGTTTGATACAGGGCAAGTTACCCAGGGCTTTGCCTTCGGCATCCTTATAGGGCGCCGAGAAGCTGAAGAAGCCCGGACGCATCACATAAGGCAGCGCCCCTTCTTCCTTGGCTTTCGGATTATTCTGCAACCAGCCGGTTCCGGGACTGTCTTGAGAATTTACGAAGACGTAGCCGGTTTCTGGATCGGCCGATGCCCCGCCCCAATTGGTGCCGCCGGTGGGTCCCGGAAGACTGATGGTTTCGTGCGGCGGCGTGCCTTCACCCTGATAAGCCCAAGGCGCAAACGGTCCCGCATCCTGAAATCCGTGTTTGTCCCAAACTTCCTGGCAGGCTTTGGCATGCTCGGCCGAGGTGTCATCCGCGGTCACAAGATCCGCGCGAGAAATGCTCACGCGCGCGAGCGGGGGTGGTTTCAGCGGAAAGGGCTGGGTGGCCGCGTACCATTCGCCCGGAACGTTTCCCTGCGCCACTGGCCGCTCCTCCACACCGAACACGGGTTTGCCGGTCAGGCGATCCAGGATGAACATGTAGCCGGACTTGCCGGTCTGCACCAACGCGGGAATCTTCTTGCCGTCTTTGACGATGTCGATCAATACCGGGTCGGGCGGCAGGTCGTAGTCCCAAAGCTCGTGATGAACGGTTTGGAAATACCACTTGAGCTTGCCGGTCTGATAGTCCAGCGCGACCACGGAATTCGCGAAGAGGTTATTGCCCTTGCGATCGCCGCCGTAGTAATTCGCCGCCGGACCGCCCATCGGCATGTAAACCATGCCGCGCTTCTCGTCCACGGTGATGGCGTAAGACCACATATTATTGCCCGAGCGTTTCCAGTTGCCCTCTTTCCAATCGTCGTGGCCCACTTCGCCGGGTAGGGGAACGGCGTGGAAGTCCCACAGCTTCTTGCCGGTGCGCACATCGTAGGCGCGCGAATCTCCCGGCATTCCTCCGGGTAATTCGTCCTGCTGGTGCAGATGCTCTTCACCGGGGCCAAACATATTCATGCCCACCAGAATCACGTTCTTGTAAATGGTGGGGACGCCGGCGAACGGGACGTCCATGGTCAGTTCGCCTTCGTTGCCGAAGCCGGGGTCGAGCTTGCCGCTCTGCGCGTTCAGGGCCACCATCTTATGGCCTGTCAGGAAAAGTATGCGCGCTGGATTTTGCTTGTCGCCAGGCCAGTACGACACGCCGCGCTGCGACGCCATTCCGGTCTTCAATTCGTAGCGCCAAACCTCGGCGCCCGTATCGGGATCGAGCGCGACGACGCGATTGCCCGCGGCAAGATACATCAGACCGTTGACGACGATGGGCGTCACCTCGTTCAGGGTGCCCGCCGCGGGACTGTTCGCGTCCGGCCGCAGTTTGTAGACCCAGGCTTGCGCGAGCTTGAATACATTGCCGGCGTTGATTTGCTTCAATGCCGAATAGCGGGTCGAGGCCAGGTCGCGATTGTAACTCGGCCAGTCCGATGCGGTTTGCGCGAGAATCACCGGAGCCGCGATGGCCCCCGCAACGATCACCATCCAGCGAGAGTTCATTTCCGTTCGCCGAGTATATCAATGCTCGAAGCACACCGGGCTCGGAGCATACTGGGCCGTTCTACTCTGGAGCGTTCTACACTGGAGCCGTGCATCCCGTCGGCAACCCGCGTCACATCGGCATAATCCATCCCGGACAAATGGGAATCGTGGTCGCCGTTTCGGCCAGGAACAGCGGCAACCAGGTGTATTGGACTTCGGAAGGCCGGAGCGCTACCACGCGACAACGCGCATCCCAGGCAGGCTTAGAGGATGCCGGAACGCTCGCGAAGCTGTGCGAGCTTTGTCCGGTGATGGTGAGCGTCTGTCCTCCGGAATTCGCGGAGGCAGCCGCGGAGCAGGTGGCGCGGCTTTCGTATCGAGGGACGTATGTGGATGCGAACGCCATCGCGCCCGGCCGCGTCCAGCGCATCGCGGGCCGGTTGGAAGAAGGCGGGGCACGGTTCGTGGATGGCGGCATCATCGGTCCGCCCGCCACAACGCGCAATCGCACCTGGCTTTATCTGGCCGGTGAGCACGCGGCTGAAATCGCGCCGCTTTTTTCCGCCGGGCCGATCGAAGTGGAAGTCCTGGCCGGAGGCGTGGGACAAGCGTCGGCGCTGAAGATGTGCTTTGCGGCCTATTCCAAAGGCTCCATTGCGCTGGCCTGTTCGGTGCTGGCCGCCGCGCAGCAGTTGGATGTACTGCAAGATCTGAAACGGCAATGGGCCAGGAGCGGCCCCTCGCTGGCAGAGTTGGAGAACGAAATCTCGCGGGCCGCTCCCAAGGCCTGGCGATTCACCGGAGAAATGCACGAAATCGCTGCGACGTTTGAGGGCGCGGGCTTGCCTCCCGATTTCCATCGAGCGGCGGCTGAAATCTTTCGACGCCTGGGACAGTTCAAGGACGGAGCTGCGCCCGGTCTGAATGACGTACTCGGTACACTACTAAAATGAGCGATCGTATCAGCATTGAAGTCCCCGGCTTGGAGCACATCAATCCGATCCCGAATGCCAGCCGCGTGGGTCCGTTTCTGGTCAGTGGCGGAATCTTCGGAAAGGATCCCAGCACCGGCAAGGTCCCTGAAGGGGTGGACGCGCAGTGCGCGCAGATGTTCGCCAATGTGCTGAAAGTTCTGGAGGCAGGTGGCGCGAAGCCGGAAGATGTCATCAAGCTGAGCGTCTGGTTGAAGGATATGGCGGACCGGCCGGTGGTCAATAAATATTGGGTTCAGATGTTTCCCGACGCGCATTCGCGTCCGGCGCGGCATACTTTTCCGACTCCGGATCTGCGGTCGCCCTTGCTCGTGGAGTGCGAGATCATGGCGGTCATTCCGGACAAAAGGTGAGACTAGCCAGTTTTCACGCCGGCGGCCAGGATCGGATTGGCATTTCATTCGACGGCCTTATTCTGACCGGTCTGGATGGTCCGCGCAGCATGCTGGAGTTGATCGAAAGCGGCCACAAGATTCGGCCGGGCGCGGAAACATATTCAGCACAAGATGTCATTTGGCAGGCACCCGTCCGCCGGCCTTCGAAAATCTGCTGCCTGGCGCTGAACAATAGCGCGAACAGCGACCGGATTATCCAAGGGCCCAAGCATCCCGCGATGTTTATCAAGCCCAGCAGCTCGCTCGTGGGCCATGGCGGCTCTATCGAGTTCCAGCCGCACTATGGGCGCGTGCATCCGGAGCCTGAGCTGGCGGTGGTGATCGGCAAGACAGCCAGGAATATCGTCGCGCGCGACGCTTACGATTACGTTTTCGGCTATACCGTCCACAACGACATTACGTCGCCGACCATGCGCACCGAGGACACCTTTCATTACCGCGCGATTCACCCCAAGGACGGTGACTCTAAGGCCATCGAATATGTGGACACCTGGGTGAGTTATCCGGGACGGTACAAATGCTGCGACACGTTCGCGTGCATGGGGCCGTGGCTGGTGACGAAAGACGAAATCATCGATCCTCACAACCTGGCGGTGTCGTGCAGCCACCAGGGGCGGCTGGTCACCGAAGACAACACGGAGAATCTGTTTTACAAGATACCGGAAGTGCTCGAATTTCTGTCCAGCCATTTGACGCTGCTCCCGGGCGACATTATTTCGATGGGTACGGCACTCAAGAAATCGGCGCAAGGCGGCGCGGTACAGAATATCGATCTGAACAAGCTGGGCGGTCCGGTTTCGGTGACCATTGAAAAGATCGGCACGCTGACGAATGAAGTGGTCTGGATATAAGCCAGTACCCGTATACTAAGACTGGAGCAACCCCAGTGAAGATCCAATCCATACTTTTGGGCGCCGTGCTGGCGCTGCCGGCCTTCAGCCAAACTTTTTCCGTCACCCCGCTTGCGAATCCAGCCGGGCCTGGCAGCCAGCAACCGAATTGGTCCGTCGCGCCGGACGGTGCGGCGGTGTTCAGTTGGATCGAACCGTCGCAAGGGGGCGCGTTTGCTCTGCGCTATGCAGTGCGCAAGGGCGGCGCTTGGTCCCAGGTGACGACCATCGCTAACAATCGGCACTTCTTCCATCATCCGGCTGAGATGCCGGAGGTGCTGGCGCTGGCGGGCGGACATTGGTTTGCTCACTGGGTGGAGTCGCCCGGTGGCGACAGCGACGCGGAGTACGTCTTTGTCTCGTCGTCCACCGACGGCGCGCATTGGAGCATGCCTTTACAAGCGCACAAAGACCGCAGCCCGGTGCAGCATGGCTTGGCCTCGATGATCGCAAACCCGGACGGTGGAGGGTCCGTCTTCTGGCTGGAGGCGCTGAAGGGCGAGGACAATCCAGTGTCGTTGAAGCGCACCATTGTGGATGCCACCGGCAAGGAAGTTAGCGAGGAAGTAATCGAAAGCGACGTGTGCGGCTGCTGCCCCACGGCGGTGGCGAAGACTTCGAAGGGGCTGCTGGTGGCTTTCCGGGCCCACTCGAAAGAAGACATTCGCGACATCGCGGTAACGCGGCTGGAGAACGGAAAGTGGTCCACGCCCAAGATCGTGAATGCGGACGGCTGGAAAATCGAAGCCTGTCCGACCAATGCTGCGGCAGTGGCGGCCAAGGGGGATCACGTCGCCGTCGCCTGGTTCACCGAGGCGCAGGATATGCCGCGCGAACAGATGGCTTTCTCGAACGACAGCGGCTCCAGCTTCACCAAACCGGTGACTCTCAGCATGGGCCATGCGTTCGGCTACACAGCGATGGCGCTCGCCGATGATGGCGGCGTGATCGTCTCGTGGCTGGAGCAGGCTCCGGGTGGCGCGCGAGTGCTCGTCCGCCAGGTAAGCGCGGCCGGCGTGACTGGCCCGATCGTGGAAGTGGCCAAAGGCGGAAAGATGGCGCTTGGATATCCGAAGTTATTTCACAGCGGGAGTGACACGTTCATCGCGTGGGGCAGTACCAAGCAAGTGCAGACCGCGAGTCTGGCGCGCTGATTCAGAAGGTCAGAATTCAGAAGTCAGAGTCCAGAATGGGGCAGTTCACCGGCCGATGTTATAGCGAATCAGGATGGCGAGCGCGAGTACCGCCGCGAAGGTGAGAGAGCCGGTGGCGACGTGCAGGACACTGGTGATGATGACGGACAGGCTCGACTCCGGAAAAAGGATCAGCATCATGAAGGTGGTGAATCCGAGCATCACTTGAACGGAGGTGATGACGGCCGCGGCGATGGCTGCTGGGCGTATGGTTGGATGCTGAGGGAACTGGCGGATCAGAAAGACGGCGACGATCAAGACCAGGAGCAGGACGAGCATGGCGTTCAAGATGTGCCAGATGACGCCGAGGGCGTGGTAGCGGTAGGAAGCGCCCAAGGTGGTTTGGAACAAGACAACGGCTGGCAGGGCGATTGAAAGTGAGCGGAGGGAGGGACGCCAGGAGTCCTGGATGGGGTCAGGGCCGCGTCTCCAGCTTTCCGAAGTCATGACGGCGAGGGCGACGATGAGCCCGAAGAAGATTTGAGCCAGCAGGGCATGCAGAATGCTGGCGAAGGCTTGCCCGGCAAATCCGAGGCCGGCGTCCACCATCCCGGCGGCCAGGGCGATCCAAGCGAATTGGGATCGAAGCGCAATCGCGAGCGCGAACATCAACACCACAACTACGCCAGCGACCATGTGATGCCAGAATTCGAAGGCTGGGTTGATGGAGATGGCGCCGTTGGCCGCAATCGGGCGATACAGGCTGGTGACAACGGCGCCCGCGGCGATAGCAAGCAAGGCGCAGAATGCGACGAGAATGGCGCTGCGGTGCAGCCAGGGAGTGTCAGTTTTCATGTTGGGCGGCGGCTCCATACCAGCGCATCACGGTTGTGAGGATCCCAGATAAATAAACGAAGCAACCGGGCACCCACATCAACATCCCAGCCAGTTGTTGGTCGCCTCTGGGATCGGGTTGGGCATGCGTGTGGGCCGCGTAGAGGCCGGCGGGGCCGAAGGTCAGAAACGCGCCTAGAATGCTACAGCAGATGCAGGCACTGAACAAATAAGAAACGGCGCCGAGCACCGGCAGGCGGCGATCTTCGAGCGGGCTCAGAATCGGCCACCAGAAAATGACGCCGCTGATGGGAAAACTCAGTAGCTGGAAGATGTGGAGGCCTTGGTTCACGAGCGCAGCGTTGAAGAATAGCGGAATATGCCACGTCAGCATGGTTCCCACGCCGAGTAGCCAGCAGAGTACCGGCTGGGAAATTGGCCGCGAAATGAACCTGGCAATCCGGCCTGGGGCTGCCAACAGCAGTAAGGGCGGTATGATCAGCGCCAGCAGAAAATGCTCGAAAACATGCGCACTCAACGGATACGAATCCCAGGCGTTCATAGTTGCCTCGCGACTACAAAGATGACCACCCACACGGCCGTGAAGAAATACCAGTACAGCGCCATGGTTCGGATGGCGGAGACGGGCACGACCCCGATCGCGATCACGCCTGCCAAAACAAATAACCCGTGAACCGCGGTCAGCATGGCGAACGAGGTTCCGACGAGACCCACCAGGAAAACGACGCCTAGCGCAACCGTGGCCCAGCGCCATTTCCGCCACATACTTACGCTACCGGCCAGAAGCAGGGCGGTGAGGATAGACCCGGAAAACACGTACAACCGAGGCAGCGCCTGAAAGTTGGCGCAGGCTAGAATCAGCAGAAAGAAAAACACGGCCTCGGAAATCAGCAACATTGCCATGCCGAGCTGCGCGCGATCCCGCATCATGCGTTCACCAAAATCAAACGTGCATCCAATCCGGTGCTTCGGGATGCTTGCGGTCCCAGAGCGGCCTGCGGCTGCGCACCTCGGGAACCTCGGCGAAATTCTGCGCCAACGGCGGTGACGCGGCGGCCCATTCGAGCGTCCAGGCGTTCCAGGGATCGTCACCGGCTTCGGCCCCGAAGAAGAGGCTCATGGCCACGTTCGCGCAGACTAGCAAAATCCCGAACACCAGAATGGCCGCTCCGATGGTTGAAATCAGATTCAGCGCGCCGTACCAGGGAAGATCCGGATAGGTGTAAACGCGGCGGGGCATCCCGATTAATCCCAGAAAATGCAGCACGAAAACCGCGGTATTGAACCCCAGTACCACCAGCCAGAAGCTCCAGTGGCCGAGCTTTTCGTCCAGCATCCGGCCGCTGAACTTGGGGAACCAGTAGTGAACGCCCGCGAGCAGCGCGAATACCGTGCCGCCGAAGAGCACGTAGTGTATGTGTGCGACGACGAAGTAGGTGTCGGTGAGTTGCCAGTCTACCGGCACCGTAGCGAAGGCCACGCCACTCAGGCCGCCGATGGTAAATTCCAACAGGAACGCGACCGCGAAGAGCATGGCGGTGGTGAATCGGATGGAGCCACCCCACATGGTGGCGATCCAACTGAAAATCTTCATGCCGGTAGGCACCGCGATCAGCATGCTCGCGGCGGCGAAGATCGCGAGAAAGTTGCGTCCCAGAGCGACAGCGAACATGTGGTGCGCCCAAACCCCGTAGCTCAGGAACGCAATAGCGACGGTGGAAGTGGCCACGAAGGGATAGCCGAAGATCGGCTTGCGTGAAAACACGGGAATGATCTCGGAGATCATGCCGAACGCGGGAAGCACGACGATATAGACTTCCGGGTGCCCGAAGATCCAGAAGTAATGCTGCCACAGAAGCGGCGCACCACCCTGCGCGGGATCGAAGAAATGCGCGGCCAGCAACCGGTCACTCAGCAACATGACCAGCGCGGCGGCGAGCGCGGGCAGCGCGAAGACGATCATGACGGAGGCGACAAACGTCATCCAGACGAAGAGCGGAACCAGGCGCATGGTCATGCCCGGAGCGCGTTCGGTGGCGATGGTCACGATGAGGTTGATGGCCGCTCCGATGGAAGCGGCGGCAATCAGCAGCAACGCGAAAGCCCAAAAATCCACGCCCGGGCCGGGCGAGAAGGGCTTCTCGCTCAACGGAGCGTAGCTGAACCAGCCGGCATTTGGCGCCGATCCGGTGGCGAAGCTGAAATAAAGGAGAACACCACCCAAGAGTTGCAGCCAAAAACTGAGAGCGCCCAAGCGAGGCAACGCGGTTTGATTGGCGCCGATCATGAGCGGGACCAGGTAGACCCCAAAACCGGTGAGCACCGGCATAGCGACCAGAAAGATCATGGTGGTGCCGTGCATGGTGAACATCTGGTTGTAGATTTGGGGCGAGATCAATTTGAGATTGGGCGCTGCCAGTTGCGCCCGCATCACCATGGCTTCCATTCCGCCAGCCAGGAAAAACAGGAGCGCGGAAAGCATGTAGAGAATACCGATGCGTTTGTGATCAAGGGCCAGGAGCCAGGTCACCGCAAACCCTCTAAGTATCCGAGAATCATGGTCCGCTCCGCACCGGTGAGGGGAACCTTGGGCATGCGGTTGCCAGGCTTGGCCGCTTGCGGATCGGTAAGCCAGAGCGTCAGATTCTCGGGAGTGTTGCGCGAGATGCCACTGCCCAGGAACTCGCGGGAGGCAAGGTGCGCCAGGCTCGGGCCCTTGCCGGAACTCGGCTCAGTTGCGACAACCGTGTGGCATCTTTCGCACTTATTTCTAAAAAGCAGCTCTGCAGGGTCCGGCACGTCGTTTCCGGTGGCTTTCGCCTCGTTGTTGAGCCAAGCCTCAAAATCCTGCTCCGGCTGGGCGATCACCCGAAACCGCATCCAGGCGTGCTGGGCGCCGCAAAATTCCGAGCACGTGCCGGCGTAGGTCCCGGGAGTGTCTGCCTCCAGCCAGATATAGCTCCAGCGTCCGGGAACGGCGTCCATCTTGCGCGCCAGATCGGGAACCCAAAAATCGTGAATCACGTCGGCCGATTCAATGCGCGCTCGCAGCCGGCGCGAGGCGGGAATATGGATGTCCCAGGGGACCACCACCCCATTTGGGTAGCGGGCTTCCCACCACCACTGATGACCGGTGATCACCAGGTCGGGCGGCCGGTCGGAATCCTGAGGGGCATCAATCGAAACCATGGCGCGGACGGTGACGACGAAGAGGCCAGAAGCGATCATGAGCGGCACCACGGTCCACAGAATTTCCAGTTTCTGGGATCCGAACACTTGCCGGGGTTCAGCCGTTGTGACGCCGCGCGAACGGAATCGGACCAGGCTCAGGATCACGCCCACGGCGACCACCAGAAAAACAACGGCCGCGATCACCAAAACCAGCGAAAATACGTTTGCGATGGACTGCGCTTGGGGGGAATGAGGCCTGAGAAGACTAAGCCTGAGAAGCGTAAGCCAGAGCAGCGTGAGAATGATGGCCTCAGTCTACTATCGCGCCCGGCGAGGGTCAAGAGAAGGGAGAGCGCGTTCAGGTCACAGACCGGTCAGTGACACGCTTATCAAAACCCTACAGAATTTGACAAAGCGTCTAGTACTTCCGAAGGGGGCATGGTACTCTGTCGGTACAGACTGTGTGGTTAGGCCTTACGGCTGGTTAGGGCGATTTTGGTGGCAGACCCATCATAATCATTCACCTTTCGTTCGCCGATAAGAAGTGTATGTTCGACAGGCGCATAGAGCCCCGGATGTTGTGTGCGGATATGGTGGATGTCCAGTGGAAGGACAAGTCCGGGCGCATTCGCAAAGGGGTAGCCAATCTGGAAGACATCTCGCTGTCGGGAGCGTGTCTTCAATTCGACCAGCCGGTCCCTTTGCAGACCGACCTTCGCATTAGCTATCCCAAGGGAGAACTGCTCGGCAAGGTTCGGTACTGTGTGTACCGCGAGATTGGATACTTCCTGGGGATCGAATTCGATCCGGGTTGTAGATGGTCCGCGCGACACTTTAAGCCGCAGCACCTTCTGGATCCTCGGCGTCTGGTTATCCGCAGCATCCAGCGCGCATCTAAACTTGCAAACTGACCTCCGCTCGCGAACTGACCGCCGGATGCCTCCGTTCGAGAGCGATTTTGCACCAGCCTTACGGTGGTGGCCCCGCTTTGGTACTCTTCTAGGAGGGTCTCGAAGCGCGTTCCTTCATGGCGGTTTCCGGAATCAAAGATTCGTTGAAACAACAGGGCGTTCGGCTCACGCGCCAACGGAAGATTCTGCTCGATCTCATCGATCAGTCCGGCCAGCATCTGGATGCCGAGCGTCTTTTCACGCTGGCGCGCGAAAAAGACCCTAAACTGAACCGGGTCACCGTTTATAGGACGCTCAAACTCTTGAAGGCCGGCGGCCTGGTGGACGAGCTGGACCTGATGCATCACGACGGGGACCAGCACTACTACGAGACGCGCCTGAAACAGGAACATGCGCATGTGATTTGCCTGCGCTGCGGCAAAATCGAAGAGTTCTTCGGCGATCTGTTGAAGAAGATGCGGGAACAGATCGAGACTCATTTCGGATTTGAGATTGTCCTGTCGCGGACCGAAGTGGGAGGGTACTGTTCCCACTGTCAGGTTCTGCGCGAGAAGGAATTGACAGAGGCAGCCGAACCAGAGCCGCCGCAGGCCACCGTCCGAGCGCGGCATGCCCGGAGCCATTGATGTCTCCCGACAGCAGTGGGGCGATATCGGCAGCAGGGCCACCCACTGCCAGCGGCCGGGCACCCGCGCTGGCCGTCACCAATCCATCCGGTAATCGCAGCCGCGTGGCAATCGAACCGGTACCGTTCCTGATTGGCCGCCAGGGTGAAAACAATCTGGTGCTGAGGGACAACCGCATCTCGCGCAATCACGCTCGCATTTCGGTGGATAGCGGCGAATATGTGGTGGAAGATCTGGAGAGCCGCCACGGTGTTTTTGTGAACGGCCAGCGCGTTAAGCGTCAGGCGCTGAAGGATGGCGACCGCATCGATTTTGGCTTTCCCGATTCCTACCGTCTAGCGTTCACGCTCAAGGAAGACGACTTGAATCAGTACCTGGGGAAGATGTCGGCGCCGCCCGGGACGGGCGCCACTAATCTCTCCAAACTGCGATCTCTGGTGGAAGTTGCACGCGCGCTGCAAAGCTCCTTATCGACCAGCGATGTGCTGGCCGCAGTGGTGGACGCGGCGCTTTCGGTAACCGGCGCCGAGCGCGGATTCCTGCTACTGGGAAAAGGCGATCAGCTGGAGGTGCGGGTGGCGCGCGACCGACGCGGCATTCCTCTCGACACTTCAGACTTGGGTGTGCCGAGATCCCTGATCAATCGAGCGCTGCGCACCCGGCGCGATCTGCTGTCGATGACGTTCGATCCGCTGGGCGCCGACGGATTCCGTCCCGAAATGTCGGTGGCCGATCTGGAACTGCGCAGCGTGGTCTGCGTGCCGCTGATCCAGGTTCGAACCGGATCGATGCAGGAGACCGTGGCCACTTCGCTGAACAACACGGTGGGCGTGCTCTACATGGATTCCCGATTGACGGCGGCCGACCTTTCCTCCGGAAATCGAGAGATTCTCCAGACGTTGGCGCTCGAAGCCTCCACCATTCTCGAAAACGCGCGGCTGCTCGAAGAGGAGCGCAGCAAGCAGCACATGGAAGAAGAGCTGAACATCGCTCGCGACATCCAGACTGGTTTGCTGCCGAGCCAACTGCCAACGGAGGGATGGTTTCGCGCTACCGGATCGAGCATCGCCTCACGCCAGGTGGGCGGCGACTATTTTGACGTGCGCTGCGTGAGTCCGGATCTGTACGCGTGTGTGATCGCGGATGTTTCAGGTAAAGGCGTTAGCGCCGCGCTGCTGGCCGCGCTGCTGCAGGGCGCTTTCGTTTTCGCTTCCGAAGGGGCGGTGCGAATCGACGATGTCATGTCGAGGGTGAACCGCTTCTTAATCGAGCGCGCGCGTGGGGAGAAATACGCCACGGTGGTGTACTGCACGATCGACCGGGGAGGGGAGTTGCGCTGGTCCAACGCCGGGCATCCCAAGCCGGTGCTGGTGCGCGCCAGTGGCGAATTGCAGTTGCTGGACAGTACCGGTCTGCCGATCGGCATGATGGATGTCGCTGCTTACGAAGTGAAAAGCATACAAATGCATCCGGGCGACAAGCTGGTATTATTCAGCGACGGTCTCTCCGAAGCAGCCAATGCGGACGGCGAGTTCTTCGACAAGAAAGCATTGAAGGAATTTCTTTGCGCCCATGCCGGCATCGGCTGTGCCGAGCTGCACTCCAAGTTGGTTGAGGCGGTGGAAGATTTCAGCGAAGCGTCTGAGCAGGAAGACGACATCACGATGCTGGTGGTGGAATATCAGCCGTAGGGCAACTCGGGCGGCTGGTTCAGAATACGTATCCGGCGGTGGCCTGATAGGTCCGCGGCTCGATGAAATGAGTGCCGCTGAAGGTGGAGAGGAAATTGTACAGCGCCACTTTGTTGCTGGCGTTCTCCACTGTGAATCGAAGCGTCCAACGCGGCCCGGATTCCTTGTGGAACAGGTTGTCGGTGCCGACGCCGATATCGAAGAGACTGTGCGGCTTCACCCGATCCGGATTGTGGTCGTCATTTTCGGTGCCGGTTTGCGGCAGCGTCAGCAAGGTCGAAGTTCCCGTTCCATTGCAGGTTCGGATGGGCGATGTAAGCGTGGCCGCAACTCCATTGCAAGCGAAGCCGACGTCCACCTGCTCGGACGGCGTTAGCGTCAAAGCGGACGCCACATCCGGCACGCCGCTCACTACCAGCCCACTGTCAAAGCGCCAGGTGAAATCGATCCACTCCTCATTCTTGTGGCGTTGATAGCGCGTATTCACGTTTTGCTGATAGGCCTGATCGTGGTCGATCCTGAAAACGCCCGTGGGGATGCCGCCTAGCGCAATTAAGCCGCCGGTTTCCGGAGGGAAATAGCGCGCTCGCGTGTGCCCCAGTGTCATGTAAGCCTGGAACCCGTGCAGGTTGACCGTACTCACGCGCCCCGTCACGCCGTCCACTTTGGAGTTGTTCCAGGAAATCGGAAAAGTGATCGGAGTATTGAAAAGCACGTCGAAATCGAACGCGTTGTGAGTGAACTTCCAGAAATAGTCGGCGTCGATAATCAGCCACTTGCCGATTCCTTGCTGAAATCCCGTGTCGAAATCGTTGCGATTGCCGGGCCGGATGGGAGTGAAAACGGTTCCAAAAAGGTTTTGCTCAAGACCGCCAGTGCCCCCGGCGTCCGATAGCAGTAGATTTTCGTTAAACGGCGTTTCAAACGTCCGCGCGTAGGAGGCTCGCAACACCGTGTTGGTAGGCAGGAGATAAGAGAGCCCCAGACGGGGCTGCACCCCGTTGGCAGATGTCAGACCGTTGTATTGATCGTCCCGCAATCCCGCATTAATCGTCAGGTGGCCCAAGCTAATGGTGTCCATCACGTAAAACGCATACTCGTTGATGTTATGGGTAGCGTGAAAATTGAACGGAGAACCGCCGCGCGTCAAATCATAAGGGACGATTCCCGGCAACAGGTTGGGATTCGCCACATAGGTCGGATTGGTGAGGGAACAGTCCTCCGGATTCGTCACGCCCGGTAAAAGCAGCGGATTTCCTCCGCTATCCAAACACACGGGGTTGTAATCGGCATTGGTGATGGCGAACGAGAAATTTTCGAGCAGCCGGGTTTGCTGGATCTGAGTTCCGATCTTGATGTCGTGATGCCCGTGGCTAATGGCCAGGTCCACTTTCACACCGTAATTCATCAAAATGCGGTTTTGCGAAGCGGTCACCGGCGTATCATCGAACGGATCCCGGCTCGGATAATAATTGAGCTGATCGCGCCGGACGAAGGGATTTACCGTGAGCAAAGTGTGAGCGTTGAAGGTGTGCTGATAGCCGGGCGCGATGCTCCAGCTCATTACCCGCTGCCGTTGATCCTGCGTGAGCTGATCGTAGCTGTTGGGGACTTGGAACCAATTTCGCGCAGTGAACAGATCCAGATGGAAAACATCCTTCGGACCGGGTTGCAAATCGATACGGTCAAAGATGCTGCCATTGTTGCCGATGTCATGGATGGGCAGGAACTCCGGCGTGTCCAGGAAGCGGCCGGAGCGGCTGCCATTCACCGCCAGGAAGTTTCCGAAATTCGGAGTTCCGAATCCCAGCGTGGCGCTTTCCGAATAGGTGCCGAATGATCCCCAACTAGTGTCGAAACTGCCGAACGGCTTGGTAGCGCCCAATCCGGACTTGGTGGTTGCGTTGACAACCAGGCTGGTTTTGTCCCCATACTGTGCGTCGGGCGATCCGGTAATCAATTCCATGCCTTGTAGAGCGTTTAGTGGGATCTGCGTCGAAAACAGCTTGCTCTGCTGATCGCTTACCGGCTGGCCGTCGATAACGAAGGTGGTTTGCGCGTGATCGCCGAGGGGGTGAAAGAATCCATTGGCGTCGGCCGCCACCGCGCCGGTGCTGTAGGTAATGGCGTCGCTCATCCCGGCCCCAGGACTAAATACGGGCAGCTTCGCGAACGCGCTGGAATCAACATCCTGGTGCGCCGCGGTGTCGGTTTCCACCGCCTGCGCGGTGGCTTGCACCGTCACCGTGCTGGACTCCGTAGCGATGTTCAGCGCGACGTTCGCCACCACCGGCACTGAGTTGCGAACGTCTACGTTCTGCTGAACCGTATTGAAGCCCGACGAGGTTACTTCCAGCCGATAGTTGTTGACGGGAACGCTGTTGAAGCGAAAGTTTCCGCCGGTATCGGTCACAGTCATTTGCTCGAAGCCTGTGACCGGATTGGTGAGCCGCACCTTCGCGCCCGCAATGAACGCGCCGGAGGGATCGGTCACTTGGCCCGATATTGTGCCGCTGTTGATGGATTGTCCCAAGACGAATCCGGCCGACAGCACGGCGATCAAAGTAATTGCCCGCAGCAACGTCACCATTCCATTATCGCGGACTGCGCTTTTTCCCATTCCAGGTCATAGACTTGTGACGCTGCTATAATTATCTGAGTTACCGTGTCTTTTGCCTCTCCTGTCTAGCCCTGGGACCATGCCAAGGTTCTTCACTTTACGACAAGCCGAAAAGGTTCTTCCCGACGTGGATGCGGCCATTCGCCGGGTTATCGCTCTCAAAGCCGAGTACGAACGGCTGGAGAAAGACTGGCAGAGCTTTTCGCAACGCATGGCGGTTACGGGCGGTATGCGCGTGGACCGCGGCCAGGTAATGGAGCAAAAGAACTCCCGGGAGGCGGCGGCTCAGTCTCTTAAGGAAGCCTTTGACAGACTTCAGGAATTCGGTTGCCTGGTGAAGGATCTGGATATCGGCCTCATCGATTTCCCGACGCTGTTCCAGGGAGAAGAAGTTTACCTTTGCTGGAAGATGGGTGAGCGAGGCATCCAGTTCTGGCACGGCGTCGACGAGGGATTCCGGGGCCGCAAGCCGATTGACGCGGGATTTCTCGAACACCATCGCGGCGAGTTACCCAACTGAATGTGCGAGAATTGGGGAATTGTCACGGGGGCGGCGGAATCGATCGCACCTCGTAAAATTGCATGCTTCTGAGTAGAGAATTCATCAGCTATCTTTCGCGGCAACTGGTGGCCCGGATGACGCCGCAGATCATCGAGACGAGCAGCACCGAATCGGCCGCCGAGATGATCGGCCATCTGATCGAAGAAGAGTTACAGGTGGAAGATCGCCTCAACGACGAGGTGCGCGAGCTGTTGAGCCAGTACAGCGATTACATGCGGCGCGAGGGCGTGAGCTATCAGGAGATGTTCCGGCGGATCAAGAACACGCTGATTTCGCAGCGCAAGGTGATCCGGGCATCGGGCCGAGACACGGGCGACAACATGAAGCTGTCGCGCGACAAAATCAACGATATCTCTCACAAGATGGTGGCTGCGTTCCGCAAATCGCGCGAGTTTCGCTTGAAGAAAGATCCCAACGATGTGCGACTGGAGGTGGTGCATTCCATGACCGAGCTGTTGGGAGTGGAAGAAAAGGCGGAGCGCGCCGCCCGCACCAAGATCCACTCGCAGAAGAAGGAAATCCCGGAAGGTACCGAGGAGTGGGATCTGCTGCACCGGCGCTACTACGCCGAAGAGTTAAAGAAATTCGGCATCGACTTGACGCGTTGAGATAAGGCGCTGCCTACGACAGCTTCAGGCCGCGAAGGCCCGCGATGTCGTCGAAACCCGAATCACAAGCCTGATCGCACCATCACTCCCGGCGGGGCGCGTTCGTATGGGACAACTCCTGGCGCGGAGCCTCGGAATCTTTGGACGGTTCAGGCGGCGGCTCAGTGGATTCACGCAAATTCTTGATCCGATCGTGAGCTTTTTGCACTTCGTCGAATTGTCTCTGGATGATCGCGGCGATCTCCGGCGGCAGCGTGGTTCCCAGTGCCACCCGATAGGTCTTCAAAGACCAATCCTCGGCTCGCTCCACTTCCACCAGAATTCCGTGGACGTCGTGCCCGGTTACCATGCCTCTCAAACTCATCCAACTGGCGTGCAGCATTCCGCCCAATCCTTGCGGATCGGTGGGCTGAAACCCCATCGTTTTCACCGCGGCCTGCAGCTCGACGGCAAACTGCGCCCGTTGCGCGGAGTATTGTTGGAACATCTCCTTCGTGGTTGGATCGTTGACGGTGTGCGCCGCACCGCGAAAGCCCTGTTCAGCGTCGCGGCAAGTCGAAATCACGTCATGAACGGCTTGAGCAAAATCTTGTAAAGTCCCAGGCATCGCTTGTACTCCTCCTTATAGACTGTTGAGGAGCGCGATGGTTTCTGTTGGAAGGTATTATGAGCCGGGCGTTTTTTCGAGCTGTTGCTTGGCCCAAACGCGGTTTGGATTTATTTGCAGCGATTGCTCAAAGGCCTTCTGGGCTTCCGCGGCCTGATTGCTCTTGCGGAGCGCCACGCCCAGCCATAACCAGGCATCGGCATTCTTCGCATTGAGTTCGATTGCCCTGCGAAAATCCTTGATCGCGAGTTCGATTCCTCCGCCAAAAGCTTGCGGCAGATAGAAGTTCCCAACGCCGTGGCTCAGATATGCCATTGACGATTTAGGATCCAGCTCAATAGCCTTATCCACCGCATCCAAAGCGCACTTGCCATATTTCAGGCCGGCCAGTGAACTACTGGAGATCATCTGCCCGCAAAGGGTTCCCAAGATCCGCTGATATTCGCCCGAATCGGGCTTCATATTGACGGCCTTGGTGGCAGCGTCCATGCCGGCTTGAGCCGCGCTCTTGGCGCCAGCCTTATCATGAACTTCGATGGCGACTTCGGCCGAGTAGGATTCCGCCAGTGCGAACCGGTACTGCGCGGCAGCATCGTTGGGCTGTTTGTCGGCCAAGGCATGCGATTCGGCTGCCATCTTTTCGAGCGCCGCGCGATCCTGATGATCCCGAGCTTTCAACAGATCGGACTCGTCCAACGCCGCTCCCAGAGCGGCTCCGAGTACCAGCAGGGTGAGAATGATGACCGGACATTTCATACGGTTTAGATTTGAGACGCCCACAAGCCTAGAGAGTTGCAACTTTTCGATGAACGAGCAGGAAATACACTGCCAACAAGGTTAAAAGGACACCGTTCCAGGTGAGCACCACAGGCGCCGTGAATTGCTTCACCAGCGCTCCCACCACCAGGCTCCCCACCGGCATGCCGCCGCGAAAGGCGACATTCTGGACACTAATCACCCGGCCGCGCATGTTGTCGGGCGCGATCAACTGCACGAGCGAGGTAATGCTGGTGAAGACTGCCAGGAGTAAAGCGCCGGAGAAGAAAATGAGAACGCAGCTCAGAATAAAATTCCGAGAGATGGCGAAGCCGGAGATGAATACGCCCAAACCCAGCATCATCAATAGAACCAGAAGACCCATGTGCTTGTGTTTGCCCATGGCAGCCACGGTGAGTGCCCCGCAGATAGACCCGACCCCGGAACACACCAAAAAGACCGTATAAAGACTGGGGCCGCCATGAAAAACATCCTTCGCGAATACCGGCAAGAACACGATCAAGGGAAAGGCCAGTAGCGTCATCATGAAAGCCAGGACAATCAATGCTTGCATGGCGCCTTGGTCGCGGATGAAATGAAATCCCTCCTTCATGCTGGTCAAAACCGATTCGCGGCTCTTGCTGGGAACGAAATGAGGATGGATCATCAGCAGCGAAATAATGACGGCCACGAATGAAATGCCATTCAGTCCGAAGCACCATGACGCGCCCAGCAGAGTGAGTGCGACGCCTCCCACCGTGGGTCCCAGCACTCGCGCCACGTTGAATTGAATTGAATTTAGAGCGATGGCGTTGGGCAAATCCTCCGTCTTCACCAGTGTTGGAATCAGGGCTGAATAGGCCGGTCCCCCGAAGGACTGCGCGGTGCCGACGACGAACGAAAGGGTCAGAATTTGCCATATGTGGACCACGCCGGTTGCGAACAGGGCGGTCAGCAAAAATGCGCAGGCCATCTGAACGAATTGCGATCCAAGCAGCAGCTTCTGCCGCTCCGTGCGATCGGCAAACACACCACCCACTAGTGAAAACAGAACGATCGGAATGCTGCCCAGGAACGAATCCAAGCCGAGCATGAAAGGCGATTTGGTGATGTCCAGAACCAGCCAAGCCTGCGCGAAGGTCTGCATCAAGGTGCCGATGCTGGAGGTGCACGCACCAAACCACATGAGGCGAAAATCGCGATAGGAAAAAGCCTTGAATACCCGGCTGATCACTGTGAAATCCGGCTTGGGAGCATCCGGTTAGGGAAGAGGCTGAGGGCGGTGAATCAAGTGCACGATATTGCCATCGCCGTCGCTGAAAAAAATCAGCCGGTTGCCTTGAACAGCGGTGGGCTGGGTGAGAAACTGAACGCCGCGTTTGCGCAACTCTTCGGTGGCGGCGTCGAAGTCATCCACACTGATTGCCAGGTGACGAATGCCAGGATCTTTCATTTTTTGCGGCGCGCGATCCCCCTCCGATGGAATGAACTCCAGCAGCGTCCCGTTCTTGGCGCGTGCGAAATAATTGCCGCCGTAAGTGTAATTGATGTGAAAATCCAAATTCTGCACGTACCATTCGGCCAGGCGCTTGGGGTCGGGCGAGGCAATGGCGGTGTGCTCCAGTCCTTGAAACATAAACCTGGATTGTATCAGAGTGCGTTGGGGAACTATTGGAACAATTGCGGGGCGAACTGGTTTAGATACTCACGCCAGTTGGTCCAGGTGTGGGCGCCTGCGCTCTCCTGAAACACTGGCTGATAACCGTGCTTCTGAAACAGCTCCACCGTGGCTTTGGTGGTGCCGAGCACGAAATCGTCTTTGCCGGTGGAGAACCAAAATAGCTTGAGCCCCTTCTTCGCCGAAGCGTTATCTAATTCGGCCAGATGCTGCTGCCCCCAAGAAGGACCACCGGGCAGAGCGACGCCGGCAGCCGGACCACCGATTGGAACAATCCCGAAAATACCGGAACTGTACACCCCCACGTAAGCGAATTCATCGGCGTGCGGGATTGCGATATTGAGCGTCTGCGCGCCGCCCATGGATAGCCCGGCGATGGCCCGATGCTGCCGATCTTTTAATACTCGATAGTGCGTCTCGGCGTAGGGCATGATGTCTGCGACGAAGTCCTTCACGAACTCGTCATTGAAATCGAGCCCTCGAAGGGGCTGTGTGGTGGTGTGCCCGGCCGGCATTACGATCACCATCGGTTTCGCTTTTCCGGCCGCGATCAGGTTGTCGATGATGAACCCCGCGCGGCCCACCGAGGTCCATGAATCGTCGCAATCGCCGGCGCCGTGCAGCAAGTAAAAGATCGGATATTTCTGTGAACTGGTTTCGTAGCCGGGAGGCGTGTAGACGTGCATGCGCCGGAACTTGCCCAGGCTCTTCGAATCATAAGTGACGCTGGAAACAGCGCCGTGTGGGACATCCTTGGTTTCCATGAAGTCGGCGCCGGCGACGTAGACCATGCTCCATGCATTGCCATTCGATTCGCTTACCGACGCGCTGCGCGGATCCATCACGGACACTCCGTCGACGTCGAAATTGTAGCGATACGCACCTGGATCGATCGGCCCGGCGTCCAGTTCCCAGACGCCGTCGTCGCGCTTGGCCATGTCATGTCTCGAGTTCAAACCGAAAAGATCCGTGCTAAACACCGAGATTTTCTGAGCGTGAGGGGCGAAAATCCGGAACATGATGTGCCGTTCCGTCGTGACTTCGGGCGACGTAACAGCCGGCGTTTGGGCCGGAGGCTGAGCGGACAAGGACACGAAAGCAAGCAGGAAGATTACCAGCGTCTGGCGTTGCATGCAGCATTGAGTATACAATGGCACAGCAATGAGGGAAATCAGGATTTTTTGCGCGTTCTTTGCGTTGGCCGCATCCGCCGCGTTCGCTCAGTCAGGCGCCCCGCACTGCGCGGACATGCTGAAGTATCGGGCGCCCGGCCTGACGCTTGCGATTACAAAAGCCGACGCCACGCCGCCTGGCGTTCAGAGAATTCCAAATCCGCCAAATGCGCCGCCGATCGCGCTGCCCGCGTACTGCCACGTCGAAGGCGTGATCGATCAGCGCACCGGGGCTGAAGGAAAACAATACGGGATCGGATTCGCTCTCGCGCTGCCGGATGAATGGAACGGAAGATTCCTGTTCCAGGGAGGGGGCGGGCTGAATGGCAACGTGGCGCCGCCTTTGGGATTGCAAGCCGCCGGAAATCAACCGGCTCTCGCGCGAGGGTTTGCCGTAGTCACTACCGATACCGGCCACAAGGGCAGCGGATTCGACGGCAGCTTTTTCCGCGACCAGCAGGCCACCCTGGATTTCTATTACGTGGCCATCGGGCGAGTGGCTCGATTAGCGAAAGAGATGATTGCGTCGTATTATGGGCGGGCGGCGCAGCATTCTTATTTCGACGGCTGCTCCACGGGCGGGCGCGAAGCGATGATCATGTCGCAGCGCTATCCCGACTATTTCGACGGCATCATTTCCGGCGACCCTGCGATTCGCACCGGGCATTCCAATCTCGCGCTCGGGTTCATGACGGCCGTGTTCGACCAGGCAGCCCCCAAAGACGATAGCGGCAAGCCCGATCCAAAGAAGACGTTTTCGCCATCGGACCGCAAACTCATCGTCGGTTCCCTGCTCCAGGCCTGCGACGCGAAAGACGGCGTTAAGGACGGAATGATCTTCAATCAGCGCGCGTGCAACTTCGATCCCGCGGCGCTGGCGTGTTCGGGCGCCAAGACCGACACCTGTTTAAGCAAGACGCAAGTGGACACATTGAAGACCGCGTTCGCCGGTCCAAAGTGGTCGTACGGAGATCAGATTTATCCGGGATTTCCCTTCGATGCGGGCATCGACGACACCGGGTTTATTCCAGGACTGTTGAGCGGGCCCGTGATTCCGGTGGCCACGGGAGTGGATTTCACGCACTTCAATGTGGATCGCGAAGCGGCGCGCGTAGAGGCTGACAAGACCGCGCAGCTGGGCGATAGCCTGTGGACCAATCTGACAACCTTCTCGGGACACGGAGGAAAGCTGCTGTTCTATCACGGCTTGAGCGACCCGTGGTTCTCCCCGCTCGAGACGCTGCGGTATTACGAGAAGATGGCGAAGGACACAAGCGGAGGAGCGGCGGAGTCTCCTGTGACAAGCTGGAGCCGGCTTTACCTGGTGCCCGGCATGGGACATTGCCAAGGCGGAAGCGCGACGCTCGACCGTTTCGACATGTTGAGCGCGGTGGTGGATTGGGTGGAAAAGGGTTTGGCTCCGGATCGCGTGATAGCCACTGGGCCCGCGTTTCCCGGCCGTAGCCGTCCGCTGTGCGCCTACCCACAGCATGCCGAATACAGCGGGCATGGCGATCCGAACGACGCGAGCAACTTTGTGTGCCAGCAGTAACGCTAATCTAGAGCTAATGACGTTCTTGAAAGATAGTCTGATTGAGCTGATCACCCAGACCTCCACCAACCTGCCGCCGGATGTGCGCGCCGCCATGGGCGTGGCGCTGGACGCTGAAGTAGCCGGTACACAGGCTGCGCAAGCGCTGGGGATTATCGCGACCAATATCGACATGGCGCAAGAAGATGCCGGGCCCATCTGCCAGGACACAGGCATGCCGACGTTTGTGGTGCACACCCCGGTGGCCGTCAATCAGATGCATGTGAAGCAGGCGATCCGCGAAGCCGTAGCGGAGGCCACGCGTCGCGGAAAGCTGCGGCCGAACTCGGTGGATTCGCTCACGGGCAAGAACAGCGGCGACAATCTGGGCGAAGAAACGCCGGTCATCCACTTCGAGCAATGGGAGCAGGACGAGATCGAAGTGAAACTCATTTTGAAGGGCGGCGGCTGCGAGAACAAGAACATCCAGTACTCGCTGCCGAGCGAGTTAGATCACTTGGGGCGCGCCGACCGAACGTTGGAAGGAGTGCGCAAATGCATCCTGCACGCGGTATGGCAGGCTCAGGGGCAAGGTTGCGCTCCGGGTGCGTTGGGCGTGTGTATCGGAAGCGATCGCGCGCACGGATATGATTTGGCGAAGGGACAACTGTTTCGAACGCTGGATGATGTAAATCCGGTTGCGGAGCTGGCTAGGCTGGAGGCCGAGATCATGGAAGAGGCCAATCGCCTAGGCGTTGGTGCGATGGGCTTCGGCGGAAAAGTGTCGCTGATCGGCTGCAAGATTTGCGCTGCGAACAGATTGCCCGCCAGCTTCTTCGTCTCCGTGGCCTACGATTGTTGGGCATTCCGCCGGCTGGGCGTGCGGTTGGATGCTGCCAGCGGTGCGATCACGAGTTGGCTGTATCGCGATCCCGATCGCGCCGTTGAGCGCATGGCGCATTCAGAAGGATTCCCGTTGACCGGCCGCGAAGTGGTGCTGCGCGCGCCCGTGTCGGAGGAACAGGTGCGGAGCCTGCGCGTGGGCGACGTCGTGCTCGTCTCAGGCGAGGTTTTCACGGGGCGCGACGCGGTGCATGCGCATTTAATGAAGAACGCGCCGCCGGTCGACATGCGAGGGTCCGTCCTATATCACTGCGGTCCGGTGATGCTCAAGCAAGGCGATGGCTGGGTGGTAAAAGCCGCGGGGCCTACTACCAGTAGCCGCGAAGAGCCGTATCAAGCGACCATCATTGAGAAGTACGGAGTGCGGGCCGTGATCGGCAAAGGCGGGATGGGAAAGACGACGCTGGCCGCGCTCGAAAAATCCGGCGCGGTTTATCTAAATGCCATCGGCGGTGCAGCCCAATTCTATGCGCGCACGGTGGAGAAGGTGCTGGGCGTGTACCTGATGGAATTCGGAATTCCGGAAGCGATGTGGCATCTGCGCGTGAATAACTTCGCGGCTATCGTCACCATGGACGCGCACGGCAACAGCCTGCACGCGAACGTGGAGCGCGAGACGGGCGCGCAGCTCGAAGAACTGCAACAGGCGTGAGCCGTCTGTTAGAATTAAATCTGTCTCGGGCCAGGTAGCTCAGCTGGTAGAGCGCAGCCCTGAAAAGGCTGGCGTCGGCGGTTCGATTCCGTCCCTGGCCACCACAATACTTCAAACACTTGCAGCCAATTCTGTTTTGAAGGACTTCGCCTGTGGAGTCCAAACGGAGTCCACCCCCATCTAACTTCCGATGGTGACCATGGTGACCAGCCGCTTCGACGTGGTCACCATCGCATAATCCTGAGGTGCAAAGACTTAGACCAGGATGGTGACCTGTTTTTTCGTGTTTGTCGTCTCGCGATTCGCGAGACAAATTCGTTTTTCCTATATATGGTCACCACCATCCGCCAGGAGTCGGGTTCTAGGTCGCTGGGACAGACGCCGTTCACGCCGGTGGGGGAAAGTAGCTCTTAGGCTGATCTGCCAAGTAAGCCTGGAGTCGCCGTGTCACTTGTCCGAACATTCGCAAAGCTATTATTGTCGCGTGTAGCGGATCTCGCTAGAATGGAGTTAGTAGATCCGTTCGATAGGCGAGCGCAAAGCGCACCCTCCGAAAGATCCCACCAGATCAATTTTTGGAAGGTACGTGTATGCCTACACATTGTGCTCAGCACTTCGAGCTTTGGCCTATCGGCCGACTTGTAGATTATTCGCGCAATCCGCGCAAGAACGATCACGCTGTCGATCGCATGTGCGCCTCGATCCGCGAGTTCGGGTTCAAAATCCCAGTGCTCGCCCGCAGCGACGGAGAAGTCGTCGATGGCCACTTGCGGTTGAAAGCGGCGCGCAAGCTCGGAATCAACGAAGTCCCAGTAATCCTTTGCGACGAATGGGCACCTGCACAGGTCAAAGCGTTCCGGCTCACGGTGAACCGCTCGGTTACTTGGGCCGATTGGGACGAAGAATTGCTTGCCGTGGAACTGCAGGAGATCCAGGAGGCCGACTTCGATCTGGGCCTCACTGGATTCGATCCCGGCGAGATCGATAAGCTACTCGCGCTGGATGACGAGGAGAAAGCCAATGCCGCCCCGCCGTTGCCTGAGACCGCCGTGTCCCGCGCCGGGGATCTCTGGTTGCTCGGGCCGCACAGAGTTCTCTGTGGTGACGCGACCAGCGCGGAATCGGTCGCTCGACTGCTTGGCGATCGCAAGCCGCGGTTGATGGTGACCGATCCACCGTACGGGATCGAGTTGGATCCGAATGGCGCGACCGCGCCGGGTTGAACGGCTGCGGGCCGGCCGAGCCGAGCTACCTGAAGAAGCGCACGAAAGGCCACACCGCGACCACCATCTCTGGCGACACGCGGGCCGATTGGTCCGACGCATTCGCTTTGGTTCCCAGCCTCGAGGCGGCGTACGTGTGGCACGCATCGAAGTTCACGCGCGAGGTCCTGGATGGGCTCTTACGGATCGGCTTCCTGCACCACCAACAGATCATTTGGGACAAAGGCCGTACAGTGCTGACGCGGACTCTGTATTGGTTTCAGCACGAGCCCTGCTGGTTCGTCAGGAAGAAAAATGCTGCCTGGTTCGGGAAGGCGGGCGAAAACTCAACAATCTGGGCGTCACCATCGCCCAAATTCATCATGGGCGGATCTGACGAAGACAAGTACGACCATCCGACGCAAAAGCCCGTGGATCTGATGCGGCGCCCAATCTTAAACCACCTCCGACGCGGCGAATTGGTCTATGAGCCATTCCTGGGCAGCGGTACCACGCTCGCGGCCGCAGAACTTACCGAGCGCGTCTGCTTCGGAATCGAGCTCGATCCGAAGTACGTCGATGTCGTCATCCAACGCTGGCAAGAGCTTACCGGCAACCGGGCCGCGCTCGATAGCGACGGACGCGTTTTCGACGAAGTGAAAGACGAGCGGAAGGGGATTGAGCAATGACCGGCGGTAAGCGGGCGCGATCCGGCCGCAAAGCCGTCAAGATTGATCTGGCGGAACTGGAGAAGCTTTGCGCATTACAGTGCACTGACCAGGAGATTGCCTCGTTCTTTGAAGTCAGCGTCCGCACCATTGAGCGCCGCCGGAACAAACCCGCGTTCGCCGAAGTGATGGATCGCGGACGGGCACGCGGTAAACTTTCGTTGCGCCGTAGCCTGTGGAATCTGGCGGTCAAGGGGAACCCGGCAGCGAACATCTTCCTCGCCAAGAATCTGCTTGGTTACCGCGATGTACTGAGCAACGAGCACAGCGGCCCCGACGGCGGACCCATTCCGCTTGATTCCGGGCCGGATCTATCGAAACTCACTGACGAAGAGCTTGAACATTTGCAAGCTCTGGTGGACAAGGCCGAGCGGCCAAAGGGGTAACGCATGGACAACTTGAAACTGAAAGGCCTACTTGACCGGCGATTCATCGAAACCGAATTACTCCGCCGCCGGGCGCCTTTCCTGACGATGTTCCCGGACGCGGGTGCGCTGAGGCGGGAACTCTATGCCAAGCACGTGGAGTTCTTCGCCGCCGGTGCGCAATACAAAGAGCGGTTATTCATGGCCGCCAACCGGGTGGGAAAGACCGTGGCCGGGGCGTTTGAAACGGCGTGTCATCTGACGGGCCGGTACCCCGAGTGGTGGCAGGGAAAGCGATTCGACAAACCAATCGACAGTTGGGCTTGTGGAGCCAACTCACAAACCACGCGAGACGTCGTACAGGGTGTGCTGCTCGGCAAATCCACCGGTCTGGGAATGATCCCGGCCGAGGCCGTGGTCAACACTATTGCCGGACGTGGTATCGCCGGATCGATCGAGACCGTTTGGGTCAAACATGTCTCGGGCAAGAGTTCCAAGCTCGGATTCAAGACTTACGAGCAGGGGCGCAGGAGTTTTGAAGGCGAAGCCAAAGATCTTGTATGGTGCGATGAGGAGCCGCCCATGGACGTCTACACCGAACTGCTGTATCGATTGTTAACAACCAAGGGTATTATTTCAACGACGTTCACACCTCTGCTCGGTATGAGCGAAGTGGTCACCAGCTTCTTGGAATCCACCGATGAGGAATCGAAGAAATCCAAGTACGTGGTCCAAGCTGGTTGGAAGGATGTCCCGCACTTGGATGAGGAAGAGAAGAGGAAACTGGTCGCCAACACTCCCATCTATCAGGTCCGGGCTCGCACGGATGGCGAACCGGCTCTGGGATCGGGAGCCATCTTTCCGATCGGTGAGGAAGAGATCACGGTGCCACCGTTCGATGTCCCGGACTCCTGGCCTCGCGTCTTCGGTATGGATGTCGGTTGGAACAAAACGGCAGTGGTATGGGGAGCTAAAGATCCCGGCTCGGGGGTGCTCTACCTGTACAGCGAGCATTACCAGGGCCAGGGCGAACCAGCGTCCCACGCCCAAGCCATCAAAGCCCGCGGGGATTGGATTTCAGGCGTCATCGATCCAGCATGTTTGGGAAGTTCCCAGATTGACGGTCGCACCCTGATGCAGCTTTATTCGGAACTCGGTTTGAACCTCGCGCCGGCGGTCAACGCTGTCGAGGCGGGCATCACCGAGGTCTGGAATCTGCTAGTGTCCGGGCGGTTGAAGGTGATGACGAGCCTTCCGAACTGGCTGCGAGAGTTCCGCAAGTACCACCGGGACGACAAGGGTAATGGAAAGATCGTCAAGCGGGATGACCACTTGATGGATGCAACGCGGTATCTGATAGTCAGCGGGCGCGCCCTGCTGACTACGGAGCCAGAGCCCTACCGTTACGAGCCTTTGCCGCGCTCCTACAATAGCCCCGATGCGTGGATGGCGTGAAATCGCCCGGCGCGAGGGAATTTTGCGGAGTGACTCCTCGATTCAGCCGTCAACCGTGAATGCAGAAGTAGCCGCAAAATGAGTCATTTAACATCTTGGGATCGCAAGAATCAATCGTTTTTCAAACGTTAATCAACGGTTTTGAGCACGTTTTCAGGCCTTGCAACCGGCCGCGCTCCTGATCCAACATGTGAGCCATGAAAGCGGTTGGCTAGGTCAGAGTCTCCACGGATAAACAGGCAGAGCACGGCGTTTCGCTCGACGCTCAGGCAGCCAAGATCCGGGCCATGGCCGTCGTCCACGGGGCTGAACTCGTCGAGATCATCGTGGACGGTGGGGAATCAGCCAAGAGTCTGCAACGTCCCGGAATGGAGCAGTTGCTCGCACTCGTGGAAGGTAAACGGGTGGACGCGGTAATCGTCGCCAAGCTCGACCGGTTGACGCGCAGCGTGAAAGACCTGTGCACACTGCTGGAACGCTTTGAGCGCCGGGGAGTAGCCCTGATCTCGGTTGCTGAATCGCTCGATACCGGTTCGGCCGCCGGGCGCCTGGTACTGAACATCATGACCGCAGTGAGTCAATGGGAACGGGAAGCCATCGGTGAGCGCACCCGCGATGCCCTAAGCCACAAGCGACAGCGCGGCGAACGGGTTGGAAACATTCCGTTTGGCTCCCGTTTAGCGGACGACGGAGAGCACCTGGAACCGGAGCCCGGCGAACAAGCCGTGCTTTCCGAAATCCGGCAGCTACGACGCGACGGCGTAACCATGCGCGGAATTGCAGCCAGCCTGAACGGGAGTTGCTACCGAACGCGGCGGGGCACTGCGTGGCGGCTGGAATCCGTCGCCAGGGTTCTCAACGCCACGGCGGGCCGCTAACCCGAAGTAGGCCATTTCCTCCACCCCTCCCATTCCGACGCGACAGCGGGGCCCCTGTGCGCGAAGACCGGCCAATTCTTGCGGCTTCCCTATCGAACATTTCGGCTTGGGAATGGTTTTGGGAGGGTTTCAGTGACGCGACCGGTCCGTGACGTCACAGGCTGAGCAATGTGGCCTACACAACGGGCAACGCCGCCCCCGGCGAACCAGGGAGCGGCGTTTGGGCAGGACGGCGGAAAACTACTTCGCGATGCGGTAAGTGCGTTCGCCCGCGTCGTTCTTCGCGGACTCGATCTTCTCCCCACCCTTGCTCCCGAGGATGCTGACAAAACCACGCACAGTGTGCGCCTGCCAGCCCGTCGCCGCCATGATCTCCGCCATCGTCGCGCCTTTGGCGCGCTTGATCAGCACGATGACCTCGGCCTTCTTGTTGCTGCGCCTAGTTTTGGACTTGCTGGCCGATTTCTTAGCGGGCGTCAACTTCTTGGCAGCTTTGGCCGTCCTGGGTGCGGACGTTCGCTTCGCCCGCGATGCTTCCGCTGCGGGCGTTTCCTGCGTTTGGATTGGTTTGGTGTTCATCAATTTCTCCTGGACCGGGCTGCGGTCGTCACAATCCATCACTCCGGTAGGGAGAAATTGCAAGGCAAATCGTTAGGAGGAATTGAAATCGGCGGGTCGAACCTCTTTTTTATAAGCCCGACACATTCAAACTTCGTTTATCGCCGGTATTGAAGCTTTGCCGGCCATCCGAAACATGAGGCTGAGCGTCCTCGAGGAAGCGTAGGGGTCAAGATCTGCTCTCACGTCGCGGCGGGCGGACTCCTCAAGTCGAGGTACATCAGTCTCATCTCCGCAGTAGCCGATGTAGTCGAGTAGAGGGCCCTCTGTGCTGTAATCAGTTTCATTCACCCATCGTCTTGCGTGTGAAAGCTGAGAACAACCGCCGAGATCAAGCAGTGCTTGGAAAGCTATCGATCGAACAGATACCTCCCCAGATGGTGGTGCATCCAGGAAGGGAATAATAGAGCTGATATCTCCGTCATCCCCGAGCATTCCGGTGAGAGCGATGGCGTCCGGTCGGGCTGTGTCGTTGCCGAGGTACGCAAGCAGTTCACGGCGCCATCCGTCACTAGGGAGGTTGCGTAGCAAGGCGATTAGATGGAGGTTCGCACTGCGATTTGTGAAGGTCACGAGGGGCCTACGATTGCCGAGCAAGGCCTGACGTATCGCCTCCTGAACAAAGACTTCGTCATGAACTCCGGAATACGCCATCATTCCAACGATGCCGTCAAGGCTGTCCTTATCTATAGAAGGGTCCTGGTACAACCTTGGCATCAACTGCAGGGCTTCATCGAGTCGACCCTGCGTTATGAGAAATCGGACCTTGGCGTCGGGCTGAAGCAACTGATAAATTTCCTCACTAATGACAGCTTTTCTTCCGAAAATCAGACCGGCCTTGACCGAGTCGCGCCGTGCCGGATCGAGCTGAGTAAGTTCGAAATCAGTTTGATATTGTAATTTCGGAAAACCAAGGCGGGCATCGAGCCACCAACGGTCCGGGGATCCGGCATAAACGCGAAGTCCTTCGAATCGATAAGAGTCCTTCCTTCCGTTCTCGTACTTGATGAACTCGCTGTCCTGCGGTTGAATGAAGACGTGAGTGGTTAGGAACCAGTAGCGCCATGCGACACCGACGAGGAGCAGAAGCACAGCGGCCGTAGCAGAGAGGGTAACAATGCGCTTTTGCTTATCCGCGAGGGCCCGCTCGCTGATTCTGAGAAACTGCCGCTCCTCCTTGCTGATACGTAGGTCGTCTTCGTTGGCATTTACCAAGCGAGTCTGGGCGGCCGGCATTAGAATCCCAAGATTCCTGTGATTCCGAAGTGCTTGCTCAAAGAGCTCACGGATTTTCTTGAGCTCCATTTCTTTCTCAGAAAGCCATCGGCTGATTTCCTCCACTAAGTATTCATGGGTCAGTTCGTACCAATAGCCTTCCTCGCGTTGCACGCGACGTATTGTCCGTCTGTCACAGAGATCAGATAGAATGTGAGAAACTTCTTCTTCCGAACGGCCTCCTGCGCGAACGAGATCGGCGATCCTGCATACGGTCTTGGTTTGCTCTGAAGTCACAAGGGTCTTCAGAATGTCGCGGGCCGTGTTCCTCTCCGGCGGCGGCAGTTCTTGCAGAGAACGTTCCAGATAGTTGGTGAGAATTTTTCGTGTCTCGCCTAATGCCACGTAAGCCTTTAGCGTGAGCCGCGTTTCACCTCGCGCAAGGTGGTCAAAAAGCGTGTCGCACACGATCTGCAGTTGAGGTGGGTCGATGCCATCGCGGGAGAGATCGGCGATGAGTCTGTCCGCAAGCTCGGGTTCCACTTCGAGTCCCAAGAGCTTGGCGGGCTCGACGATCGCCGCGCGCGACTCTTCTTCGGTCAGCGGATCCAGGCGGAACTCGTTATGAAAGACGTTTGGGATACGGTCGCGAAATTCGGAGACGCGCGCCAGGAAATCCTCGCGCATAGACAGGACAAAACGGACCTGTCCCTTGGCCTCGGCCAGGATGGCTTGAAGCGTGGCGGCAAAGCGGTCGCGAGCCTCGCGGTCGTAACGGATGAAGATCTCCTCGAACTGATCGACGAAGATAACGAACCGCTGTCCGATCCGCGGCACCAGCCGGGGAAGCAGCGCTTGCAGAGGCATGTCCGTGGGGAACTCCCTAGGCGAAGCCTGCGCGGCCTCGAGCGCAACGCGGCGAATCTCACCCTCGGGATCATCGTAAACGCGCACATACAGGGGGCAATACCCTTGCCGTCTGAGTTCTGGCATGAGGGCCGCGCATATGAGCGAAGTTTTTCCGCTGCCTGACGGCGCATAGAGTAGATTCAGCGTATAAGCGTGGATTTTTGTCAACAGCTTGTGGGATTCTGTTTGACGTCCGAAGAAGATCCTTTCGTCTCCCACTTCGTAATAGTTGAGAAACTTGTAGGGCCTGCTGGGAAGCGGGGCTTCAGAGACCGGCTCCCCGTCCAGGGCCTTTTGCCGCCGTCTATCTACTAGGCTCTCCTCAAGCTGGGACAGAAACGCGCCAGGTTCCGATTCAAAGAGCTGGAGCCCCTTGCGCTGCGCCCAGCGAATAGAAGAAAGAACTGTGTCGTTTACCGGCAGGTAGCAACCCCCGTTTACTCCCGCCCGGAAGCGTGCGATTTCCGAGAAGAGATGGCGGAATCCTTCATCCTCTGGATCGTAGCCCACGAACAGCAGCCGCTGCCTTGCAAGAACCGACTTAAGCCCGTCCGCCAGGGAGCTAAACGTGCCGAAGAAGTTCCACAGGTCGTCTTCGGTCACGATGACGGAAGGTTCGCTCTCCACGCTGCCGAACATCCGCACCAGGAGATCGCCTTCAGCAGCATCGTCCGGGATATTACGGCAGTCGAGTACGCGGCGAACCTTTCGGCCGGCCTTGGCAAGCTCCTCCTCAAGGAAGTCGTCGTAACGGGTGGTCACGATCAACGGGAAGGGCAGGCGTGCCACACGGCGCATCAGTTCGCGCGAGGAAACCCGGGGATTGCGCACTGCCGCGGTCAGGTATCGGAGCATCTCGGGGCGGCTCCGCTCCATTTCGAGATTCTGAGCAACTTGGGAGAGTTTGAGTAGCTGCACGGGCCCGCCGAGGTGCTCCGCCAGGTATCCGGCGATCAGTTCCTCGGCGCTGCGCGCCGGCTTGTCTTCCGAACCAGTGGGCAGCCGGAGCCCCAGGAACAGGGTGCACTGGCGAGCCTCCAGGCCCGCTGCAACGTCATTGACTGCTTGCTTGCTATCGAGCAGGTAGTCGAATTGTTCGTAGTTCAGCAAGTCTTGTTCCAGGAGGGTGATGTTCTGGTAGCGCTCGTCTATGCTCTTTCTGATCGCCCTCGCCACAATTCGATCCAGGGTGCGCGGAAGATCTTCCCGCACGCGGCTTGGATCGGGCGGGAAACTGTGCAACGTCTTTTCGACGACGCTCGCGAGCGTCGAACCTTCGAAGGGTGCGTGCCCGGCGAGCATTTGATAGAGGACGCAGCCCGCGGCAAAAATATCAGCCCGGGCGTCGATGCGCTCGCCTAGAAGCTGCTCCGGCGCCATATAACCCGGCGTGCCAACGACTCTGTTCTCCAAACTGCGATCCTCGCCTTGGGCAGGCTTGGCTAGCCCGAAGTCGGTGATCTTCACACGGTCCATCGCGTCCAGCATTATATTGCCTGGCTTAATGTCCCGGTGGACAATGCCGTTGGCATGCGCGTGTGCGAGACCATCGCAGATCTGCCGGGCGATCGCAATGACGCGCCGGAGCGGAAGGTTTCCGGATTCGGCCAGCACCTTTCGCAGATCGCGGCCGGGCACGAGTTCCTGAGTCATATAGACGGCCCCAGACCATTCGCCCACATCGAATACAGTCGCGATGTTGTTGTGGGAGAGGCTACCCGCCGTGCGCGCCTCTTTAAGAAAACGGGCGCGCGCGAGGGCGTCATCCTCCGGGTGTGCAACGGCTTCAAAATGAATTAGTTTCAAGGCGACGCTTCGCTGGAGAGGTCCGCGATCAAACGCGTGATAGACGACTCCGAACCCGCCCCGCCCAATCTCTCCTCGGATTTCATAGCGGTCCGCGAAAAGTACCCCGGCTTTCAAACCGAGATCCATCGAGGCGGTTGTCTCGTCGTTACACGTCAAGAGGGCCGTCAGTCTGGCCGCCATCGCTGTGCCCTCGTCCCGGCGGACCCGTTCCAACAGGGCCTCCCGCTCAGGCAGGGATAGGATTACAGCCTCGTCAAACCATTGATTCAGGCGGGCAAAATGCTCGGGGGTAAGGTCCATTATTCATGTCTCCCTGCTGCGCTGTTGTGACACGCCGCAATCGATGTCCCGGTACCGTCGTGTCTCCCGCGTCTGCTAATGGTAAAGGGAGCGATTTCAGGGGCCGCGCGCGTCACAACCAAGATTTCATTTCGGAATCGAGATCAAGTATTCTACACCCTACCGCCTCTTCTAGCTCGGCTCGCATAGTTTCAGTTTCAGTTCAAAGCCGAATATCGAGGACATCGAGGCGCTCAGCTCATCCCACTCGGCTGTACAGTCGCCCAGGCATTACTGAAGAGCCGGCAGAATCAACGAGCGCGGACGGTGGCCCCGAATGAGTCTGGAGCCACCGTCTGTTTTCAGGATCATTAGCGAGCAATCCCCGACACAGCCCCGTAAGGGCCATAGCAGGTACAGGGCGCACCGACCGGCAACGCGACGGCCAGGAGGCAATACCCCACAGGGGTAGCGCAGGCTGATGCCCAAACGACTTGGGCGAAGAGATCCCCTCCCTGATCGGAGACTTGACGATCGGCCGTCGTATTTTGCTCACTGAGCGTATTGGCGCACGACTGTACTTTCCTGTTAAGGACCGCTGAAATCGCGGCCTGCGCGCTATGTTTTGAATCGATAGAGACTGGATCGGCAGCAAACATCGTACTGCCGAGAATGCATGCAACGAGAAGTATTCGGGTGAACATCTTCTTCTCCTTAGAGTTAATGTCAGGCGACTTCTTTCTCGCCTGCATCCAGTTATGCGCAAAGATGATTCAAAAAGGGCAATGAGCGGGGGTGGCCTATTTCGGCGAAGCGCCGTGGGAGCGACGGAGCTTTTGAAGCCGACAAAACGGCCTTCCGCTCAATTCGGCCAAAGCAAGGTAGGGAATGCAGCTACCGGGGTCGTCTTTTTTTGGTTGGGGCGCGCTTGGATGTCGGCCCCACCATCACCTTCACGCTCGTGACAACAACGGTTCGCCCGGAAGGCGACGGACGACGGAACGTGAATGCTGTAGAGCCAAAGAGGTATGGCGGCAATCGCGCGCTAACTATTGCAGGTACACTCGGCACGCGCCATGTTTGCAGTTGTATAACACGCCGTTAGGCCAGTCAATGTTACCAGCGTGTTCGCAAGCCGGGACGGACATCTGGGGCGGCGCATCGTTTCCGTTCGCAGCAGCGGTAGTTCCATGGACGTGGCATGTCGCGTCGTAGTACTGCACGGCAAAGACTCCCGTGTCTATCGCCTGGCTGGCTATCAGGCCGGCAGATGGGGCACCACTTACATGAACCTGGATGTAATTCCCTGAACCACATGCGGCACCGGCGCTGGCCGAACCGCTTGTGCATAGTCTGATCTGAGCGGATGATTGGCGTAGATGGAAGGTAACCGTTGCAGGAGTTGCGACCGGTGGTGGCACAGTATTCGCATTCATAGGATCTTGTACATCGTCCGCTCCAAAGGTAGTAATGTTGGCTTGGGCTACGCAGTCGAGGTACACGTTTGCCATTCCCGCAACTGGGTTCGCGCAAATCCAGGCACGACCGGCTCGAAATGTCATCGACCCACCGGAAGCCGTAATCGGCGAATCAATGTGCTGAAAAGGGTGACTACGCTGATAGTTGTACGCAAACCATGCCGCTAATGAGGACGCAATCGCCGCGACGCCTGCGAGAACAGCAGCAGTAAAAGAAGAGATCCGGACTTGCTGATCTATCGCCACAGAAACCTCAGTTGTTCCTCAAACGCTCGTGTGGCAACTCTAGTCATCCAGAGTGACCCAGCAAACGCCATCCACGCATAAGTAGTTTTGGCTGTCGACCCAGTTCACCCAGCCCGGATGTTCGCAAGCCGGGACAGGTGCTGGGGGCATGTTGGACGTCCCGTGGACCAGGCAGGTTGGATCGAAGTACTGCACCGCATATGTGGTCGCGGGCACAGTGGTGGACCCACTAGGTTCCCCAGCATTGCTGTTTACTAAACCGGCCTGACTATTGTTGACGTTATTCACTTTGATTTTGACTAGCCCTCCACCGCTTGTAAGCGTAATGAAAGGAGTCGAGGGGGACGTGTTAGACGTCGGCGCAGGGCCGGGATCTCCGCTGCTATTGCGGATGTAAAACGTCACCGTATCGGCAAGTGCATTACTGGAGCTGTAACTAGGAGCGGAGAAAAAGTTGATATTGTTACTAGGGTCCTGCCGGTATAGGCGAATCGCGCTAAATGCGGTGATATTTGTTGCACTTGTGCAAACGGTGGAAATAGAGGGCTGGCCTATAGGACCGGAGCAACTCCACATTGATTGCGACCGAAAGGTCATCGAACCGCCAGAAGCCGTAATCGGCGAATCGATGTGCGTTGTAGCATCGTAAGTCCCGACCAGCGTGAATGCGCCAGTCTGCTGCTTGTGCCCTAGCCAAGACTCCAACGATGCAACTGCGGCTACGCCTGCGAGAACGGCGGCCGCTAGTGAAGTGATCCGTTCTATCGTCATCCCAATCTCAATTTTTGCTCAAACGCTTTAGTGCATCTGTTGCTTCCCGCACATCTGGGCGGCTCGAATAACTTTGGTACTGCTGTGGAGACCAATTATGCTCAAAGCTGGATAGAATGTCCAGTGCTTTTTGAGCAGACTGCTTCGCGTTCATGTCGTCCTTGAGCGCTCTTGATATCTTTGCGAGGCTCAGTAAGCTGAGATACTCCGATTCTTGTTGTCCGGACGCTGCGAAAAAGTCGGTCGTGCTTTGGGCGATCGGTAAAGCCTGGAACGGATTGCCGGCCGCCAAATTCGCGTTGGCGAGCGCGAGTTGCGCGGCAGCGGCCGCCATCCGGTCCGACTCATGTTGCGCCTGTGTAACCGCTTTCTGGCACCATTCTTCCGCAGATACCGGCGAGCGGGAGACCGTTTCGATTTCGCACATCAGACGTTCGAAATACCCCGGATCAATGTTCAATTTGCCCTCCAAAGAGCGCCGGGCGATCTCCTTAGCCAGCGCGTAGCGCTTCTGACTCATCAGCATGGCGGAGGTGATCTCAGCAACACCGACAGCGATGTCGGCCCGACTCCTGCTCTTGGCCGGCAGGGACGCAAGCGTTCGCTCGGCTTCACCGTATTTGCCAAGCCGCCAGACAGCGTTGGCATAGTGAAGGAGATTGTATTCGTCTGCATTCACGGCATGGCTCGCGGAGAGCGCTTTTTGAAAGTGATCGAGGGCCTCCGGGTAGATTTCCAGGTCCAGGAGAACGCTGCCGACAGCATCCTCGGCGCGCATGATGGCGACAGGGTTGTTTAGTTTCGTCGCAAAACCAAGCAACTCCTGGCCCGATTTCAGGGCTGCTTGATTCTCGCCCTGGTCGCGTTGAGCGCGAACGATTTGGGTAAGAGCGTCAACGGATTCGCTCGCGAATCCCATCGAGCGGTAGTAATCGAGCGCAGCCTGGGCGAGCGGAATCACCTCGTAGGGCTTCTCCTGATACGCGCGAACCGACGCCAGGCTGAGTTGAGCGAGCGCAATCAAGCGGGGGTGTTGTCCGCGCTGCGCGAGAGTCAGGGCCCGCTCCAATTCAGGTGCGGCCTGCCCGTAATCCGGACGCATGATGTAGGCATTACCGAGACGAATCAGACCGTCGATTGCCCAGTACTCGAGGTCGTTTTCTTGGGCCAGTGCAATGGACTGTTTGGCCAGTGCAATGGCGTCGTCCGTATTGCGACCAAGATACTCGCTCACACTCATGCGTGTGAGCGCGCGAATTTGCAGTTGGAGACTCGGGATCGCCTTAGCAGCCAGCAAGGATTTATTCAGGTATTTCCGAGCCTCACCAAGTTGAAGCTGGGTGTTGGCATCATTGCCGCGCTCGAAATCGATCTCGGCGATTCCTTCCAGATTGGTGGCCGCACCGTACAAGGACTCCGCCCTGGAAAACGCTGCGTCAGCTTCGGCGGTCTGTTTGCGGCGGCTTTCGAGCACACCCAAGCGCACGAAGGGCGCCGGGGCTTGAGGATCCAATTTCGCGGCGGCTTTGTATGATGCGATCGCCTGGTCGATTTTGCCCGCCTTTTCGTAGGCTCGGCCAACATCGACGCGACCATTTGCGTCCCCTGCGCCGTCCAGCGAGTTGAGGATGGCCTGGTAATCGGCGAGCGCCGCGGGGAAGTCTCGAACGATGGTGTGGCGAATCGCTTCCACATACTGTTGATCGAGCGCGGAAAGTCTTCCCCCGGACGTGAGGGAGGAGGCCTCCAACATCTCGTCTTTCGCTTTGTTGGCAAAGTCGAGTTCATTCCAAGCATCGGCGAGCCGAGCGTGACCCAGGACAAAAGCTTTGTCTAGGTCGACCGCCCTTTGGAGCGCATTAGCGGCTTTGAGGTACGTGCCCTCCCGCAACGCTGCGGTCCCCTGGTCATACCAACGCTGCGCTTCCGCCGAGACGGCCGGACCGCGGCGGGAACGATGCCAGAAGAACGATACGGCGGCCAGGACCGCGACCGCGAACACTGTCGCAACTAGCGTTGCTCGGCGATGGCGGTTCGCAAATTCTCGCGCCTGGACTGGCCAGTGCGCGCGAGCCGTGAGGGCCGCAGCCACTTGGCTCGCTGACTGGAACCTATCCTCGGGTTTGTATTGGAGGCAGCAAGCGATGGCGCTGTCCCAACGATCCGGGATGCCGTGCCGGATCGAAGAAACGGCGGCGAGAGGCTTTGCGCGCTCGACGGCTGCAGCAAGCGGCGTTGATCCCCCAAAGGGAAGCTTGCCGACAGCCATTTCATAGAGCACGACTCCCAACGCGTATATGTCAGTAGCTGCCGTTATTGTCCCGCCTTGAAACTGTTCCGGCGCCATGTACTGTGGAGTTCCGACCACTGCGCCCGGAATTGTAGCGGCAGAGCCGCCAACCACTGCAGAATCGGCTTGGGTCTCGCGGGCGAGACCGAAATCCATCACAACAGCTTCTGTTCCCCACTTGCGCTCGGCAAGCATGATGTTCCGGCTTTTGAGATCACGATGGACGATTTCGGCTTCGTGAATAGCCTGCAAACCCTTGCAGATTTGGAGCGCGATATTTTCCGCTTCGTCAATCGGTAACGGATTTCCCGCGCCGACGCGATCTGAAAGCGCAACTCCTTCCAGGAACTCCATCGTCAGAAACGGCGTGGCCGGGCGGGTCCCAGTGCCAGGCAGAAAGAACAGCTCGTGGATTCGGCAGACATTCCTATGGGCCACCTTACGCGCGCACTGTACCTCATGCCGGAATCGCCCCAAAATCTGGGGGTGCTCCGCGATTTCGGGTCGGATCGTCTTCAGTGCGACGCGACCCATTTGATCATCATGGGCCTCGTAAACTTCCCCCATTCCGCCACGGCCGAGGAAACGAACGATTCGAAATCGGTTGAGCAGCACATCTCCGTTGGAGAAAGCAGGACGATAACCGTCAGGCTCGGTGCGAACTGCCGACGGGTCCAACGAATGGGTGGATTCTTCGGCCGAATGAAGAAGGTCGAGCAATTTGGCAAGCACCTCGGCATCATCGATACATTGCTCCCGAGCGAAGCTCTCGCGCTCCTCGACCGGACGCTCCATAACATGCTCGAAAAAGGAACTGAGTTTTCGATGTTGCTCGGGTGTCATGCGAAGCCTGAAAGTCGCTGCGCAGCTAAGTACGCGCCACGGCCCAATCCCCCTTTACATTTCGAAAGGACTCGCTGGCACCTCGAAGCGTCGCCATAAGAGCACCGATGGTGACATTGTACTCAACCCGGTGTTCGCAGGTCGCTATAACTCGGTAAACCGGGATAGGCCGAACCTTACGGGGTGATCTGGACCGCCCGCGATGTTCATCCGTTCGGCCACAGACGCTTGGTCGTGTCAGTGAATCGTGACTCCGTCAATGAGTCTGCCAACATTCGTGAGTTGTAAGGCCTCTGGGAGCACTAAGCGGCCTCGGTACTAAGAAGTCATCGCGAGTTTCGTTGTCGTTGGGCCCAATCCTGGCCGCAAGAATTGCGCAACAATTCCTTCACGTCGCAATAGTGGCCCGGACCGGCGGTTCGGGCCACCCACTTTGCCGTTCTCAACTCGATTCTGCCCCCTAGCTCTTCAGCACCCTCCTGATGGGGCCTGCGAATGAATCGGCTGCCAGAGCGCGTTCACGCTACAAGATTCTTTCAAGAAACTTTGGATAAACGCTACCCGAAACAGATCGATTCCCCGCATATGTTGGTGGAGGCGGCAAACACGGCGGCCTCCGAGAAAGTAAAAAGGAGAAAGAACAATGTTGAACCTCAAAACCATCAGAATTAGCGCTGGCCGGCTGACCGCAGCCTTGGTCCTGCTCTCGCTCATCGCTCTGGTCGTCACCGTCGGCGCGGTCGCCGCCCACGCTCAAGTGTGCTACCAGGTGCCTCTTCACCAGGCTGACTGGTATCCCACCGGGCCGTACACCGGCTACTGGGGTCCGTGTTTGCACCTTGTCACTCGTTGCTATTAACGCCGCATATCGGCTAGGCGAAACATCGGGGACGCAGGAACTCAGCGGGGCTGTTTTGCTGCCTCCTCGATTCTCATTCTCCAGTCGGGCGCTCCCGCTACCCCTGATAAAGTTGGACGATCCAGTCGCAAAGCTCGGTCGCGCTAATATCGGTGCGCAACTGCTATCTCCTCCTTTCCGCGCCAACATCCCTCGATAGCCCTTCAGCCACAGCTGTTCCGCTTCATTAGATTTCTTCTGCCCGGCCCGGCCGGCGCCCAGCAACATCTCGGCCCAGAACCGTTGCCGATCGTCCGACTGCTTCTTACGATCGAACACGAAACGCCTCGCGCGCCAGCAGTTACTCTCTGCAAACTTTTCCTTCAGAAGTGTAGATCACGGCCGGGTCGGGTTGTCGAGGCCATGATGTCCAGGTCTTCAGAGCCCAAGGCGTGCCGACGCCCGGCCAGTCGCCGCGCGGATAGTTCTCCCAAGGGATAAATTGCTTTGTAGTGCTCATACAGCGAGATAAAATCTGAAAGTTCCGCAAGAACAAGGAATGCTGTGGGCGCAATAAGCCGCCACTGCAGCTCTTGATGCTGCCTCCATTTCAAGAACCTGCTGCCCCAGTCATGCCGCTCTGGTATCACGGGTCTGCTCCTCCGATTTCCGTCTTCAACCAGGCTTTGACGAAACGCCAATCGTTCTTGACGGTCTTCACGGAGACACTGAGAACCTCCGCGGTCTCCTCCTCGGTTAAACCGGCGAACGAATGAAGTTCAACCACTTGAGCCTGCCGGGGACTAAGTTCAGCCAACTTGTCCAGCGCTTCACTAAGGGCGAGAAACTCTGGCAGGTCACGAAAAATCGCCGGGCCTTGTTCATCTAAAGTGATCCGTTGGAATTCGCCACCGTGTCGCTCGGCCCCACGTTTTCGCGCGTGATCCATCAGCACCCGCCGCATGCTTCTGGCAACCATGCAAAACAGGTGTTTGCGATTTTCCCACTGAAAGGCCTTTCCGTCGAACAGCCGGAGGTAAGCTTCGTTGACAAGCGCGGTGGCCTGTAAGGTGTGATCGGCGCGTTCTCGCCGCATATATGAACGGGCCACGTGCCGCAGCTCTTGATACACCCGCCCAAACATTTCCTCAGGCGACTCCGAACGTCCGATCGAAGTGTCGAGGAGCAGCTGTCCGTCATCCCGCATTTCAGGCATTGTGGATATTCCGTAACCTTCTTGAAATTATAGCCGCGCCAATGTTTCATCGGATTGCCCTTTTCGCCTTCAATTTCGCATGTCCGGTTGAGCACGAAGAGAAACGCTCACGAGAAAAGGGGAAACCAAGATGAAACGTAATCACCAGAACGCGAGGAAGACATTCAGGAGCGCCATCGCGGGCATGTTCCTTCTATCTTTGTTTGCTACGCCAGCAATTGTGCAGGCTCAGCACTTCCAGATGACCCCGATGAACAGTGCGCCGCGGTACAGTCCACCGCCGCAAGTTCCAAGCCGGCCTGCACCGGCTCTCAGCAGGCCCGAAGCGAGCGAAAGTATGCCCGCGGCGCGCCAAAGCCGGACAACAAGCGAGGAATCGAGGCCCACATCCAGGATGAACAACACCTATGAACCCCCGCAAAACGAAGTGCCGAAGCCGAGCGAGCCCACTCGATCAGCGGCCAAGGCCCCGCCGGTAAGCAAAGTCGTAAGATCCCAGCCGTCGCAAAAGGCTAGGCGTACTCGCGAAAAAATGTACTCCATTCGCGTTGCTCCCAATGGGACCGCTGGCAATCGCAATGCGCAAAGCGCCAGAGTAGTTGAGACCCGTTTCCCCGATGGAACGCGCTTAGTGAGCACGGGCCGGAACCAAGGCTTCGTCGAGCATCCAATCGCGTCCAGGCCGGGATACGTCGCGCGCACTTTCGTAGCGGGGGGACGACATTTTGTACAGGTGTATCGGAAGTCCGCTTTCCATGGATTCGTCTATTACAGTTTCGTGCCCGCCGTATCTTACCGCCCGCTTTTTTATCAGTGGGCAGTGAATCCTTGGCCGGCACCCATATATTTCTCATGGAGTTGGAACGATGCGCCTTGGTTCGGATACTTCGGTGCCTACTTCACTCCGGCACCACTGTACACCAATTCAGCCTTGTGGCTGACCGATTACTTGCTGGCGCAAGACCTACGGCTCGCCTATGAGAGTCAGGGGCAGAGCGGGGATCTATCTTCCTCAGCCTCGGCCGACGACACCGTTCCACTTTCACCCGAAGTTAAGCAAGTGATCGCCACGGAAGTGGAACAAGAACTCGCGGCTGAGGAATCGGCTGTCGCAGGTGGCGATGCCTCTCAAGATCTTCTTCAAACGCCTTCCGCGGATACGGTTCCGGCGGCCTTAAATCCCACAGAGCGAGTGTTTGTGGTTTCCACAAGCCTGGACATTCTAAGTGCTGGTCGGGTCTGCTCGCTCACCCCGGGTGACATAATCCTACGGACTTCAGATACGATCGCTGCGGACGGTACAATTGCCGTGACGATCCTGAGCAGTAAGGCCGGGGATTGCGCGATTAACTCCGCCAGCGCTATCGACATTTCGACGCTCCAGGAAATGTACAACCAGTTCCGGGCACAGATTGGTTCCGGGCTCGGCTTTCTAGCGTCTAACAAAGGCAAGCAAGGTCTGCCGAAGGGTCCCTCAGCCGGAGGCAGCCCGGTTACGCAAAAATGGGCGAAGGCTGATGGCAAGGCACAAGCCGAGGTAATGCAACAGGAGGATGTTGGTTACGCCGATGGCGGCCTTCAGAACCCTTAACTTCTTGAAAGCTCAGCGGCCTCGCTCGATAGCCGGAGAACCTCTTCCCTGTTCTCCGGCATCGAATGCCGATTCCTGGTGCCTTACTCCCAGCCATTTTCCGCTTTCGTAGCCAACGCCAACAACTACACTCCATCGCAATACTTTGGCGAAATTCGTTTTACCGTTGTCACTTGCCGAGCTTGTGCAGAAACTGGTTCGGTCGACAGCATCGGGAGCCGAGTCATTGAATTCGAGGCGGTTCCCGCATGGCCCTGATTCACGCACCCAACGATGCCATCAAACTTCGAATCGCCATTTCCAATAGCCTATAAGCGAGGAATACATGATGGATGACGTATACGCCTACAGGAAGCTCAGAGAGTCGTGCTTTGGTCGATCTTCGAGCGGGTTCGGGTGGCGCTTAAGACGCGAGGTCTGGTCACATATTCGGCCGTGTTTGGCCGCGTGGCGTTGAAGCTTCGAGAAATCGCGCATCCGCCGTTTGAGTTCGCAGTTGTAGACGAGGCTCAGGATATCAGCGTTAGTCTGTCAACTATATTAGCGCCCAACTAAGTCCTTTCTTTCCCACGATCCCATCCACAGTAAACCCGATCTGTTAGACCCTGGCCTGCTATAGTGAAGCGCAAGATCGCCCGTTGACCGTCACAGCAAAGAGAATTTTCCATTGAATGAATGAGATACAGGCCGGACTAAATCTATTTTCCTCATTTACTGTTGACAGTAAAACATTAACTGTGAGATATTTCGTAGTGCAGCAAGGAGCATCTTATGGTCGTCTGTTTTCAATGTTCACAGGAAACCAAGCAATTGCTCGACTCGATCCTCCAAGCCGGAGGCTACAAGGACTACGGCGAGGTGATCGCGACCGCGATCGACAACCTGTCGATTCTCCAAGGAGAAGTCGCACGCACCGGCGCAATCGTGATTGGCAACAACCCAGCAACGGCAGCACTCCCGGCAGCCGCGGCACGAGCGAACGAACCCGTCATCACGCCGCCGGTCGTCGCGACGCCAGCGCTACCTGCACCAGCGGCTGTACCGGAGCGGAAACCCGCGCGCGCGCAAGCCACCGCGAGCACGCCGCGAACACCAGCGGCCGTGGTCGTCGCGACTTCAGCACAGGGTATACCGGAGCGGCTCGTGCGCAACGGCCTCACGAAACCATCCGCAACTCCAGCGTCGTTTCCCGACGACGTCTGGGCTCCCGGCGACACCGTCCCCCTGGACCGCTGGGTGTTCGGCCAGTACAATAAGCTGCTCCCTGCCAAGGTGAGCTGCCGCGCCCTCGCGCACCTGCTCGTGAAAGAGCCGCGCGGCGTCGTCCTCGGCGGCGCAGTGCAAATGATCGCTGAGGACGCACGAACCTTCGGACGGCTCCTACGCGAGTACGACAGCGAGCACAACACGGACCGGGACACAGCACTCGCGGTCGCGTTCCCAAGCGGCGAAGAGGAGAAATCATTGACACGGTACGCGAACCAGTTCGTGGCGAGCATCAACAAGTTCGGCCAGGTCAGCGGGCTCCTGGTCGACCTCAAGCTCATCAACTTCGTCAAGACCAAAGACGTCCGACTCGTCCTAACCAGCATCGGCTGGAAGCTCGCGATCCTCCAGAACCCGGTAATCGACGGGTTCCCGCCCGGCACACCGGAAAAGTTCTCGGCCGAGGAAGCAAAGCTCTTGCTTGGTCACATTCGAAGTACGGTGCCTGCTGAGGATTTCGCGTACCAGACCATCATCGACGGCATCAGGCACGGCGCGGTCTCGCCGGACCAGATGGACGCACACCTCACGCAGTACGTCGCGAACGACCGACAAGAAACCCTGAGCAAAAGTTTCCTGGCATCACAACGCAGCGGCGCAGTCTCGCGCATGGTTGACCTCGGGCTCCTGCGGCGCTGCCGCCAGGGAGTGAAGGTCTCATACGAACTCACCAACCAAGGAGCCCAGTACCGTGACAGCAAGTAAAGGAAGCACGATCGTGACCTTGACGAACGACACAACGCGCGACCTGTGCCTCGCGCTGATGAAAGCGGACACCGAAGAAGCCGTCATCAAGCTTCTCACGGACGCGGGGTTCTGGAACGAGCCCACCGCGTGGCGGTATTACGGTGACTGCGAAAGCAACTTCAGCACGATCTACAACCAGGCCAGCAGGTCGGACGCTGCGCTCGTGGAGAAGATCGTGAACAGCGTGGACGCACGGCTTATCAACGAGTCACTCGTGGCAGGCATCGATCCTGAGGGAGCACAGGCTCCAGCGACGATGCGGGACGCGGTCGCGCGCTTCTTCGAGCACGCCAAAGCCGCCGGAACCACCAAAACCGGGCGCATCAGGGAGTGGACGGAAGACCGTCGCACGCAGGAAGCGCGAAGCATCACGATCAGCGCGACGGGGAACAAGCCGAAGCAAGGAAGCCCGTGCTTCACGATCGCGGACGCCGGCGAAGGACAGACGCCAAGCCAGATGCCGAGCACGTTCCTGTCGTTGCCGTTTGAGAAGTCGAACAAGACTAAGATCTCGTTCGTCCAGGGCAACTTCAACATGGGCGGGAGCGGCGTGCTGCGCTTCTGCGGGCACCACCACCTCCAGCTCATCATCTCCCGACGCAACCCTTCGCTCGTGAAGAGCAAGGATCCGGCGGACCAGGAATGGGGATTCGTGATCGTCCGTCGCGAAGAGGCGCAAGGCAAGAGCCGCCACTCGACGTTCACGTACCTCGCACCACTCGGCAGCAAAGAACGACCAGGAAAAGGTGACGTGCTCCGGTTCCGCGCGGACACGATGCCCCTCTTCCCCGAGGGAAGGAACGCGTCCGGTCGGGACGCGGCGTTCGGCACGCTCATCAAGATGTACGAGTACGACGCGACCGGGTACAAGAGCAACATCATCATGCGCGACGGCCTCCTGCGCCGACTCGACCTCTTGCTCCCCGAAATGATGCTCCCCGCGCGCCTCTACGAGTGCCGGTACGAAGAAGGCAGCGTGGGTAGCTACTCGAACACGCTTGCCGGACTCGACGTGCGGCTTGGCGACAACAAGAGCGAAAACCTCGAAGCGGGATTCCCCGAAAACTGCCAACTCACGGTGGACGGGGAACCGATGGCCGCGACAATCTACGCGCTCAAAAAGGGCAAGGCCGAGACGTACCGGAAAAACGAAGGCATCATCTTCACCGTGAACGGACAGACACACGGGACGCTGACTTTGGACTTCTTCCGTCGCAAACAAGTCGGCTTGAGCATGCTCGCGGACAGCATCATCATGATCGTGGACTGCAGCAGGATCAGCGGTCGCGCGCGCGAAGACCTGTTCATGAACAGCAGAGACCGCCTTAGCAACGGACGGCTCCGGGGAGAACTCGAGGAAGAACTCGAAGAACTCCTCCACCACCACCCAGGACTGCGAGAGCTGAAGGAGCGACGCAAGCGCGAAGAAGTCCAGTCACAAGTCACGGACGCCAAACCGCTCGAAACCATCATCGAGAACCTCATCAAGCAGCACCGGACGCTCGCGGACCTCTTCCTGCCAGGCATGCGGGCCGCAAACCCCTTCAAGCCCATCAAGGTCCAGAAGGAAGAGAGGCCGTTCAAGGGCAAGCCGTACCCGACGTTCTTCAAGTTCAAGGACAAAGCGTACAGGACCGAGCTCTACCGGCAATGCCCGAGCAACAGCCGGTCGCGCATCGCGTTCGAGACGGACGCGGAGAAAGAATACTTCCGACGCGACATCGACCCTGGAGTGTTCACGCTGTACCGCACGGTCGGGAATCAACGCATGGAGGTCAAGAACTACACCCTCAATCCGCATGACGGCACCGCCACGTTGAGCTTGCGCCTCCCGACGAATTGCGGAGTCGGGGACAAGTACCACTACCAAGCTGTGCTCACGGACGGGACGCAGATGGAGCCCTTCGTGAACCCGTTCGTGGTCGACGTGCGACCGCCCGAGGAGCCGCGCGCGCCACGACCAGGTAATCGCACGAATGGTCAGCCCGGCAAGCAAACAGGGAACGACGGCGAAAGCCCCAGCGGCATTCAGCTCCCCGAGCCCATCCTAGTGTGGGAGAAAGATTACGCGCAGCACGGCTTCACATCCACGACGGCACTCAAGGTCGTGCACGATCTCGAAGAGGACACGACGGAGCACGAGCGTGACACGTACCGTTTCTACATCAACATGGACAACGTCCACCTCAACCGCTACCTCAAGTACGAAGTAAGGTCTGGCGAAGGCGAGGGTATGATTCGGCAGCGGTTCCAGCTCGGCCTCCTTATCGTCGGGCTCGCACTCCTCCATCAGGACAACACGGCCAAGAAAGCCACGAACGGGAACGAGGAGGAAGAACAGGATCAGCGGAACATCGAGGACCACGTGTGGAACGTCACGCAAGCCATCGCGCCGTTTCTCTTGCCGATGATTGAATCCCTCGGCGCTCTTCCGGTCGACGAGGAAGCCGCCCTCGTCAACCCGCCAGAAGTGATTTAGGCGGGGCGGTGGAAGAGGAGGACTTCGTTGCTCGCCGGGGTCGCGCCCTTGTGCTTCGCGTACCACTTGCGATTCGCGACACGACGCGTCAAGCGACCATCGCTCGTCGCAGCCTCCGCATACCCGGCGTCCTCCATCATCGCGAGGTACATCGGTAACTGGGTGCTCACGTCCGCGAAGCCCACGAGCTGCACGAGGAGCCCGTCCTTTGCGATGATGCGGCGCACGGCTTGGAAGGACGAGAGCATAGTCGCGAAGTAATTCTGAAGCCCAAGCGGGGAACGGCTTCCTGCCGTGTAGAAGCTCGCGCCGTACCCATCCGGGACGTTCGCGATCCAATACGGCGCTGGCGTTTCCCGTCGGCCGAAGGACTGCCACCGGTGATACAAGACGTGAACGCCAGCGTACGGCGGGCTCGTGAACACGAGCCGTGGCCGGTCGCCGAACTCCTCCAGTAAGGTCTCGTCGATCTTCGCGGCGCTCTGGTGGACGAGCAAGCGGCGGCTGGTGACGTGATGCTTCGCGATGCCAGCGTCATTGCAGGTCGCGACAAAATCACGCAAACCCGCGAACATACTTTCCACGAGCACGGGAAATTGTCGCGCGAGCTTGGCGCGGCGCGGCGCGGGGAAATCCTTGCAGTCCAGGGACCACTGCGAGAGGCGCAGAAGTGCGCACCGTGCGAACGCTCGCTGTCGGGGGAACGGGAGGAGGTCGCTCATCTCGAGCATTCCGGCGACGAACGTCTCGACCGTGGGCGGGAGGTTCTTGATGCCCGGCCTCGTGATCCAGCTCGCATCATCCTTGATCGCCGAACTGATCTCTGTCGCCCACTCCAGCAGCATCGTCTTATCAGCGGACGAGAGTGGTGTGGTGCGGACGCTCGTGACGAAGTGCGCGAGCGCATTCACGTCCACGCCGAGCATGCGTCGTCCTTGCGCGAGTCCTTCCACAATGCTCGTGCCTCCGCCCATAAACGGGTCCAGGACAGCGTCGCCTGGTCGTGAGAAGTTGCTGATGACGGACCGCGCAATCTCTGGTGGGAAGCGCGCGGGATAGAGATAGAAGCCGTGTGTCAAGCCCTTCACGGGCTTGCTGGAGTGCAGCGCTGCTAAGAATGATTCGTCGAGGGCAAGCGTCACAACAGCTCCAGCCGACGCAGCCGAATCATGCCGTTATTCACAGCAACCTCCCCGAAGTAGCAGATCCGGCAAGACTTAGTATAGACCGAAACCCCGCCGACCTCCAAACATTTCTTGGACGCTACGTTTCAAACGCTTCGAGACCGATGTCGTTATAACCTCAGACCCGTCGTGTGCCACGCGGCGTTTTAGTGTCCGTTGAAAATTGCTTTGGGGGAACTCGTTCCTGTTCACGATCTGCTGCTAGAGAGACGTCTTCTTCTTGCCGGGTGCATTCATGTAGACTCGGAAGCTCTTGTTCGCGGGAACAGTGACCAGCAACTGGTAGTGCCGCTCAGGACCGTGGTTCCTTCTCGCGAGCCTCGCGGTGCTCCTCGAACTTCTCCAACGTGAGCGTGCAGATCTCCCTCGCGCCATAACAGACGAGCACAACGAACACACTGGGGTGTTGCGCTTTGAGCTTGGCAAGCTCGTCCAGATTCGCCTGCGTGAAGGTGAACACGTACTCTTTGAACGCCGCATTCGGCTTGGTCGCGTACTTGAGGTAGACGCCCGTGTCGTGATTCACGATGAACGCCGAGCGCGATTTCTCCCCAATCTCGAACGCATTAATCGCCTTGAACGTGGGGAACTCGGCAATCTGCGTCAACGCCGCCCCGTGGTAGAGGTGGTCCTCATTGATCTTCATAGATGTCCCTCGGGAAAGTAAATGCTAAACATCCTTTGAGTAAAACTCCTTTCGTTTGTTCACGCTGTTATGACCGGCACAGGGCGACTTCCGCTGCGCGTTGCACTTCGACTTCCTGTCGTACTTCGTCGATCGCTGAGAGCACGTTGCTTTTGACGTCTTCGAGGAATTCTTCGGCATCGACGTCACCGACGCCGCTGGGGATTGGGACCCATCGGGCGTAAATTGCTTCGATCGTGTTGCGCCGGTCGCGCGCGCTCCCATCGCCACGGTACGCGAACGCCGCGTTCCATTGGGGACGTGGCTGCTCGCGCAATCGTCGCGCGCTGAGCAGTCGGAGTCGGCCGCTCGCTTTGTCTTTGATGATGTCGATAATCTCGCGACGTTCCTCGGGCGTCGGGTCGCCATCCCAGCTCGTCGTGGTCTCCAGGAACCGCGAGACCGCATTGCTCAAGCTAGCAAGGAGGTTAGATGCTGGGCGCAGCGGGTACCCGTCATCAAACCCTTCAGCGTATCGTCGCGTCATGGCCTTGATGCTCTGCCATGCGTACGTCATCGATGGGTAAGCGCGCTATGCCCTGCAATTCCACAAGCCGACCATACAAGTCCGTGAGTGGGAGGATAGCAGCGATTCAGAACGTTGCGCGTGGTAGGCTTAGTCCTTCCCCTTCATGTTTTCTACGCATCGACAGTCGCCAGGCGCGAGCAGCGCAGACGTCCTCTGCGAGACGTTTCAGTATCTTTCCAAGTCCACGTGGTCGCTGCTGCGCCGTGGTCGGAAGCAGGGCGTGCAGATCAACGAGGAGACGATTACAAACCTGTTGATGCTACGCCTGCAGGAAACAGCGAGCGCACATCTGCGCGTCCAGTCGTTCTCGAAAAAGGAAGAATCAGTGACCGGCGCAGATCGGGAATGGTGGCTCGGCTGGGTAGGCTTTCGACTCCAAGCGAAAGTCATCAACTTCAAATCGGACAGCTTCGAACACCTCTACTACATACCGCCGAAAAGCATCATACCGCAATACCAGCGACTCATCACTGACGCACTCCGCGGCCGGCCCCAACGCATCCCGCTCTACTGCCTCTACATCCAATCGGAACAATCCATCGGAGCACGTCGCACCTCCCGTGCCGGATGCTCATTACTCTCCCCAATGATCGTCCGCGGAATGGCACGAACCACGAAACGACGATTGGTCGAGCTCTACGAACACACGACCCCATGGCACGAACTCGTCTGCCCACCACCCCCACCAAAACCACGACGAGGGTTGCCGCCGAAAGCACCAGAAGGCGACCACCCGAACCCAAAGCGTAAAAGCCCCCGCGGACACCATTCTCCGCAGCAGCAAGCAATTCTATGAAGAAACCGGGTTTGCAAACGCAGAAGACGGCTTCGACCCGAACCAAATAGCCGAATTCCAAGACCTCATGCGCAGCGTCAGACCAACGAACAACGTGCCCGACTACGTCCTCGCAATTCTCGCCGGAGAACAGCCCATCATCGACGACCCGCAGCTCAGCGCCGTGACCGTCTTTGAGGAACTCCGCTGAACCTATAGCACTCGGCTAAAACGGCTTGGCCCGCGCGTGATTCCTTTGTGATTCCGTTCGCGGGTGGTGTGTTGGAAACTCGGGAAACTGTGTGGACTTCGGTGGGCCTGCTGGGTGGCTAAATCCTTGATAATCCTTCTCGTGCCGTTTTCCCAAGCTGGACGTCGCAGGTTCGAACCCCGTCGTCCCCGCCAAACTTTTCTTATCATTTCAAAGGTTAGGTTTTTCGGAGGTTCCCCTCAAAACATGGAAGGAAATTCCGTTGCGTCGATTGAGCCCGCGAAGGCGACCACGCCCGCGCGTATGGGCAGCACTGTCCGTTTTTGGAGCAGTTGGTGGCTGAGCACTTGCGAAGCACTGGGGGGAAAACTGGGGGTACCCTCGGGAATACGGACGAGGAAACTCGGGTAAGGACGGGTAATTTGCGTTGGTGCGCGCAGCCTGAGCGCGGCGCGCCAAGTGGCGTGTCATCTAATGGTTGTGTTGAAAATAGGGAACTTGGTTTGGCTCCTCAGGTAGGACTCGAACCTACAACCCTTCGGTTAACAGCTCAGATCTGGAGGATCACAGCGATGATACCGAGTGATCTATGTTGCTCATGACTAATAGGTTATTTGCCCTTGCCAGGGAAGCTGCCCGCGCAGGATTGCTCGATTCTTAGCGCCGAATTGAAGGAGTGTCCCTACAAAAGTCCCTACAGTCAGGCGGCAATTGGACCATCATTTTGGGCCAATGCCGATGGTTCTTCGCAGCCAACGCCGCCGCCAGCCTTTTCAGGGCCTTCTAACGAATTGGCGAAGTGGTCCGGAATCAGCGCACGTGACTGATAGCAAAAAGCTTTTATAGGAAGCCATTTAGGATGACTTAGGATTAGGGAGGCTATTTTCGGCCCATCGATGTTGGGGTATTGTTTGGGCTTTGTCCTGCGAAGATCGCGGCCAGAACCTGCGCGCTCTGCGCATCCATTCGGCCGCGTCGGGCGCCGAAATCGAAGATCGTATAGTTGAGATCGAGCGACGCCTGAAACGCGGGGACGGTTTGACGATAGAACCGGCTGTAGAAGGGAACGTCCGAGCGGTCGACGCCAGACAGAGCCACGGCGGATACAGTTCGCTCCGAGCGATTCCCAACGCCGCGCCTTGCGCGATAGCATTTTCCCACGCGACATGCGTCCCGGGATTGTGCGCTTCGGCAAGATCGATTAGTTCCGCTAACGAATAGGTCTTGTCGGACTCAATCAGAAACGCCGATTGACGAGAACGGTTCCCCTCGCTTTCGATTTGCAGTTCGTCGGGGGAATGCCACGGGCGATTGGGCGACGGCGCCTGGCTTTGGGCGAACATGGAAATGACGGCCATCAGACTCACGAGGGGAATCGTTCTGTTCCTGTACGCATTGCTCACGTTACTCAAGTGCCTCCGATTCGCACGCTAATCCAATCTGCCAGCGAAACGTGCGGCTGGACGAGCGCGTCAACGAGCGGACGCGCATCGCCCGCGAACTCCACGACACGCTGTTGCAGAGTTGTCAAGCGTTGATGTTCCATTTTCAGGCCGTAAACGACGGGCTTCCGCCCGGCAAAGGGAAGGAAGCTCTCGAAAGGGTTCTCGATCGGGCCGATCAGGCCATTGTCGAAGGCCGCAACGCGATTCAGAACATACGTTCCTCTACGACGGTGACCAACGAACTGTCCCACTCTGTGACCGCGTTGGGTGAAGAGCTCGCTGGCTCCAGCGATGGCGAGAAGCGTCCGGCGGCGTTCCGCGTTTCGGTAGAGGGTACACCACGGGAGCTCCATCCAATACTCCGCGACGACATTTAACGCATTGCGCGTGAGGCGCTGCGAAATGCGTTCCACCACGCCCAGGCAAGTCAAATCGAAGCGGAGATTACAGGCGCGGTTACACAGAGGCTGGGACGCTTCGAGGCGGCCAATGGCGGCACGCTGTTTTTGGATGAAATCGGCGACATTCCAATGGAGTTGCAGGCCAAGCTGCTGAGAGTTTTGCAAGAGCAGGAGTTCGAACGGCTGGGGAGTACGTGTACGCGTCGCTTCGACGTGCGCGTGGTGGCGGCCACCAATCAAGACCTTGCCACCCTGGTGGATGAGAAGCAGTTCCGAATGGATCTCTATTACCGCCTGAACGTCTTTCCGATTGTCCTTCCTCCGCTACACCAGCGGCCGGATGACATTCCCATGCTGGTCGCGCATTTTGTTCACAAATACGGCGAACGGATGTCGAAGCAGATTTTGAAGATTGCAAAGACCGCTCTGGAAACGCTACTGCGCTATTCCTGGTCCGGAGACATTCGAGAGCTGCAAAATGTTGTCGAGCGCGCCGTCATCCTGACCACGGGCGATGTGCTAGAACTGCCGGCTCTGCCTGCCCACCAACCGATTCGAATAGAGCCCGTGACCTTAGCGGAAGCGGAGCGGGATCACATCCTGAACGCATTACAGGAGAGTAATTGGGTGGTGGGCGGCGCGTCCGGCGCAGCGGCCCGTCTGGGCGTGAAACGGACGACCTTGGTCAGCAAAATGCGCAGGGGCGGTCTCTCGCGGGCGATGGCCGCCAACTGACGGCCTGGCGTCAAGACATGACGGACTGGTTCGATACCCCTGCCGATGACCGGAAGAAGTTATAGTGACAGTCCGCTGCCTGAAGGGCCGGAATGTGCCCGTTGCCCTTAAAATGCCAATGTGCAGCGATCAGAACGCGTGAAAATCAGTCAAATCAGATGAGGCCGGAAACGGCTGCTAATATTTGGCTGGCAAGAGGCTATGGTTTGTTTTCTTGCACGCTTGAGACGGCTGATCGGCTTAGCAAACCGCCGCTTTCGACCGTGCGACGCACACATTGTGCACACACCGATCAAAGAATCGACGCCAGAACGCCGCAGAACAGATTAAGAACACCAGTGCGCGACGCTTTTGTCACAGCTTCAGCCGGGGACCGGAGGCTCAAGTGCTCGCAATCCGTCGCGGATCCGGCTCATTAGAGCTGCGCGAGTTGATTCGAAGGAGCTCGATAGACCTCGGAAACGCGATCAGGTTCCATGCATCGTGAATATCCCGCTAAGAGTTGTGGCGAGACGAAATCGTGATCGACGGTGGTCAACCATCTGTAAACCTTGTCCAGCAGCGGGTGGCCTGCCTCCACCGTTCCAGAGTTCATCTCTCTGCTGGCCAGTTAAAGGCCTTTTCGATTCGCAGCACCAGCTTATGACCCGTAGCGCGATTTTCCGCCCCAAATTCCTGATACGCGTTGGCGTAAAAGAACCATGTTCCGCTGTTCCAAACCATTCCAGGCCCAATCGCACCCACCTGTTCGGGCGAGTTGGAAAGAGCCACAGCGTCGATCTTTCCGTCCGTAATCTGCTTGAGGTAGTAGGCGTTCGGGCCGATCCATAGGCCATTCCAAACTCTGTACGCAGCCGTTGCGTTGAAATGAATGACTTGGCCGGCCTGAGTGGATCTCGCGCCTGTGCTTATTGGAGGATCATTGTTTGTCGAATTCCAGAGATAGTGAACCCGCCAACTCGTTTCAAGCCGTTTTACCGGAAACGCGGTGATCGCGTAGTAGGGATGAACGGTGAAGGTATTGGCCCCGATATTAACGTTAGACGTGCGCGAATATTGCCCCGTCGGCAGGTCGAAATCCGTCACGAACCGCTGATAGATTGCCATGCCTAGAACTCGATGTTCGGGCCATTGCAGAATAAACGGCGCTACCGTCGTTGGGCCTAAGCCTCCCGCCTCCCCTTGGACTCCGGCATTCACATGCGCCGCTGAGAGAACAACTTCCACTCCGTACCAGGCTCCGAGAAAGTGCTTAGGGCTAAGCCATGCAATGTGTGTCAGACCGCTGATGCTGTTCACTGCACTCGCGTCCGGTACAGGGTTTCCGGCTGAATCCGTGATTGTTCCTTCATGTGCCCAATCCCCGATCTGCTCGACGACGAATCCCGGTCCCCCAAGTGCGTCGAGATAGCTGGTATCGCCAAGGTTGACAGCCGGCTCAGAAACGTGGCGGCTCTGGCCCAACAAAGCAATCGACTGGACGACGATCAGCATAGCTACCCACAAAAATTTGGTCATGTGAGCGCCCTTATGGGGAGTTGCGACCGGACGAACTCAGCGCGTGCCTTCCTTGAGGTTCAGCAGGTCCCACTCCCACAAAAGGCCCTGGCCAAAGGCGCCGCCTCGCTGTGCGAACAATTTGGTCACCTGTTCGGCGGTTTCCGCACGTGCCCAGTCGCGCTGCAGTTCGGACACATAGGCCCAGGTCGTGATCGGGCGCGCGCCCGCCTGCACCATCCGTTCCATCGCCATGTCGTGGGCTTCGGACGACGCACCGCCGCAGGCATCTGTGATGACATACACCTCATAGCCCGCGTCGAGAGCGGACAGGACAGGCATCGCGACGCATACCTCGGTCCACTGCCCGGCGATCACGAGCTTTTTCCACCCAGTCTTCTCCACCCAGTGGACGATACGCGGATCTTCCCACGAATTGAGAGTCGTCCGGTCGATCGGCTTGACTGCCTTGGTCGCCTCGGCCAGAGGCGCGACCAATCCCTGACGCTCCTTGAAGGCAGTGGTGGTCAGCATCGGCACTTTGAAGATTGCGGCTGCCTCGGCTAGCGCCACGGCATGGTTGATGAGCTCGCTCGTGTTGTGCGAGCGAATGGTGAGCATCTGTAGATATTGGTGGTCGATTAGCAGCAGCGAATGATTGTCCGGGTTGAGCAGCGTCTTGGCTGGATTGGCAGGCATCGCATTTCTCCTTTAGCGGGTCGGGCTTGTGTGTCTCGAGTTCCGGTTAGGCGGTTGTCAAGACATCCAGCTTCAATGCTCGCGCCACACCATCGCCATACTCGGGATCTGCTCTTCTGCAGTTCGCGACATGCCGTTCCATAACTTCCAGATAGGCCCCGTTCATCGCACGAGCCGTGTTATCGAAGAGCAACTGCTTTTGCTCAGCGGTCATTTTCCGGAAAAGGTTCCCCGGTTGCTCCCAGTGATCGTCCTCTAAGCGGTGGTCATAGTGATCGGCGTCGCCTTCGAGTGAGAGCGGCAACTCGGCGTATTCCGGCTGGTTGTCCCACAATCGCTGACCGTTCGGGTTATAGCTCGTTGTCGCGCCCAGATTCCCGTCGGTGCGCATCTGGCCATCGCGGTGATAGGAGTGGAATGGGCACTTCGGTGCGTTCACGGGGATGTGATTGAAGTTCACGCCGAGGCGGTACCGCTGGGTATCTCCATAAGAGAACAGGCGGCCTTGGAGCATCTTGTCGGGAGAGAAGCCAATTCCAGGAACCACATTCGCCGGGGAGAAGGCGGCTTGCTCCACCTCCGCGAAGTAGTTTTCCGGATATCGATTCAGCTCCATCACGCCAACTTCGATCAGCGGATAGTCCGCTTTGGGCCACACCTTGGTCACATCGAAAGGATTGTGCTTGTGTGTCTTGGCCTGTTCGTCCGTCATTACCTGGATGAACAGCGTCCAGCGCGGAAAATCTCTACGTTCAATTGCCTCCAACAGATCGCGGCCATTGCTCTCGCGATCATTCGCCACAACCGCGGCTGCTGCTTCGTCGGTGAGATTTTCAATACCCTGCTGTGAGCGAAAGTGGAACTTAACCCACGAGTGCTTGTTTTCGCCATTAATCATCGAAAAGGTGTGACTTCCGAACAGATGCATATGCCGGAAGGACTTGGGAATTCCGCGATCAGACATGACGATGGTGACTTGATGGAGGGCCTCTGGAAGAAGAGTCCAAAAGTCCCAGTTATTCTGAGCGCTCCGAAGACCGGTGCGGGGGTCGCGCTTGATGGCATGGTTGAGGTCGGAGAAGCGTAGGGGATCGCGGAAGAAGAACACCGGAGTATTATTTCCCACGATGTCCCAATTTCCGTCCTCGGTGTAGAATTTCAGAGCAGTCCCGCGGATATCGCGCTCCGCATCGGCTGCCCCACGCTCCCCGGCGACGGTGGAGAAGCGGGCGAACATCGGCGTCTGTTTTCCGATCTTCGAAAAAAGCGCTGCCTTGGTGTACTTTGTGATGTCGTGAGTGGTCGTAAAAGTTCCGTAGGCGCCCCAGCCTTTGGCATGCATTCTGCGCTCGGGTATGACCTCACGATCAAAGTGTGCGAACTTCTCGATCAGCCAGATGTCCTGCAGTAGGGCCGGACCACGACGGCCGGCTGTCAAAATATTTGTGTTGTCCGGTACGGGAGCACCGGTGGCATTGGTAAAGCGTTCGGGTTGTGACATTAGGAATTCTCTCTTTCAAAAGTTCTGGATTGGCCGCTCGCGGCGCTGTTTCTTAGCCCTTCCACTGGGAGCCGCGAATGATACTGCAGAAGTTCAGGCGCTGGAACTTGGGATCTTTGTCCGCCAGCACATCCGCTTTCACATTGCCGAATGTGGTCTCGGGCTTATGTCGGATGCCATCGTAAAAGGCCTGGATGATGTCTTCTTTGAAGTGCTCGGTGCGGGGATATGCGGCGACGATTGCTTCGCGATCCACGCCGGAGAACTCAGAGTAAGCGATTCCTAGAACATCCATCTCGACGCCGTTGGTCAATAGCGCAACCACCGGATGCATATACTGTGGAATTCCCGGCGTAGTATGAAGAGCGATCGCTGTCCAAACGGTATCGATGTCCTGCTGAGCGATCTTGTGCTGGCGCAGAAACGCTCGCGCGGCGTTCGCACCATCAACTTCGAACCGGTCCGACTTACTGCTATATTGCGGAGTCAATCCCATGTCGTGAAACATCGCGGCGATGTACAGCAGCTCGGGGTCGAACTTCAGTCCCAGCTTCTTTCCCGCAAGCGAACCAAAATAATACACACGAGTGGAGTGATTGAACAGCAACGAAGACTCGGTGTCGCGCACCAGTTCCGTCGCCTCTCGAGCCAGTCTACTGTCGGGAACCGTGACCCCCGAGGTGGAAATTGCTGCTGTCGCATCCCTCGCTGTCGTGGACATGTTTTGAACTACCTCTGAAGCGGCAATGCACCTCTTATTCCAAAGACCGTTCAGTTTGCACTCAGCGCGTAGGGCGCGCGCTATTTGTGCTGTAAATCTATATCTTGTCGCCAGCCCCCAGGCCCAGGAACTGGGCGGATGTTTGTCTGTCGAGCCGCGACACCCGGCTTTCATCTGTCGCCGGAGCGACACGTCGTCGACAGGCCAAAGACGCTCTCACGATCTACCGCGGGGAGGCAAGAAGAACGTCAAAGCCCATCGGGCGAATAGCGCGCGCCGCTCAAGGTACTCCCGGCGTACACTTTGGCGCGGATCCTAAGGCTAAACAATTCGCTCTTTGAGTGAATGCCGGACGTTTACCGCCCACTCGGTTCGAAGCGGCCCTGCCGGTAATCGACATACGCCTGGCGGATCTGCTCTTCGGTATTCATGACGAAGGGGCCTTCTGCGACAACCGGCTCGCGAAGAGGGCGACCCGCATAGAGCAGAACGCGCAAGGGCGCAATTCCGCCAGCGATGGTCACTTCTGAAAGGCCCACTTCGTCTGTTCGGGTCAACCAGACCACATCGCCGGCGTGTACCGGCGATTGGTCATTGCCGATGGAGCCATCGCCTTCCAGCACGACAAGGAACGCGTTGTAATCGGCGTCCAGTTCTTGCCGAATACGCGCCCCGGCTTCAAGTCGCACTTCGAGCATCGTGACCGGCGTATAGTTCTTAGTTGGTGCGATCACGTCCCCCGACTTTCCCGAGAAAACGCGGATTTCAGCGCCCTGCTCGCGCCGCAGCGGCAGATCGGCAGCAACCAGGTTTTGAGTTCGTGGTTCCACCATCTTGTCGGCAGCGGGAAGATTGACCCAGAGCTGCAGAGAGTGAACCGTGACACCATCTGGCGGCCGTTCGTTGTGAATGATGCCACGTCCCGCAGTCATCCATTGCACATTCCCCGGCAAGAGTGAGCCTTGGTTGCCGTAGTTGTCATAATGATCAAGCTGCCCATCGATCACATAGGTAACCGTCTCCATGCCCCTGTGCGGGTGCCTATCAAACACGCCGCTCGGAAACCAGTCCTCCATCAACAGAAGAAACGGGTCAGTTGCCTTGGGATCACCTGGGGGAATGAGCGGGCGAACTCGATGTGCTGGCGTCATGCCCGTTTGTACTGTTGGGCGATCGATCCGCGCAACACTGCGTTGAAGAATAGTGATGCTCATGGATATGGCTCCTGGCACGTTCATCGCCAAACATCAATGGCGATGCGATTTTTGAACCAAAGAAATTGGAGGTAGAAGCCCTGGAAGCGTGGGAAGTAGCGGCGCGCGCGCCTGCTTAAATGGGTATGACCAAAAGCAGGAATCCATACTATACTGAACGAGATTCATCCTCACGCCAGCTGCGGTGATTGCCAGAGAGACAAGGTGTTGCACGCGTCCCACACTCTGCTTCTCGCCGGAGTGCTCGCTCTCTGCGCTCTGCCGCTGCTCGGCCAGACCGCCGACACCGGAGCGATCGCTGGTGCTGTGAGCGACCCCACTGGAGCGCTGGTACCACGTGCGGCAGTGGTCATCAACAGCCAGGGCACCGGAGAAAAGCGCGATCTCGTCACGGATGCTGAAGGGACTTTCTCGATCCAATTCCTGCCTCCCGGCAAATATGACCTCACGGTGCGTGCGCCAGGATTCGAGCCGTTCATCTTGAACGGTGTTCAGGTTCAAATTACTGAGGTGAGCAGGCTGAAGATTCAGCTCGCGCTCAATGGCGCAAAGGAACAAATCGCGGTGAGCGCCGCACCTCCTCTGCTTCAAACCGAGAACGCCACTCTCGGACGGGTCATCGATCGAAACACGATTGAAGAATTGCCGCTGGTGAATCGCAACTTTACCGAGATTCTCGGCCTGACCGCCGGAACAAATACCAATATCGTGGATGCTACCCAACTGGGAGCCGGAAGCCAGGAGATCCGCGCGAACGGTGCACGGAGCGGCGACAACAATTTCATGCTCAACGGCGTGGATGCGAACAGTTACAGCTCCAATATCACTGAGGTCAGTCCTTTTGGCGGATCCGGGATCGCGATCCCCGCTCCGGATACCATTCAGGAGTTCAAGGTCCAGACTTCGCTCTACGACGCGCAGTATGGGCGAGGAGCAGGTGCGAACGTAAACGTGGAAACGAGGTCGGGCACCGCGGATCTTCATGGGAACGCATATTATTTCGGTCGCAATGAGGCACTGGACGCGAATAATTTCTTTGCGAACGCCACCGGGGTGCAGAGAGGAGAATTTCGGCGCTCGCAACCCGGCGGCACTTTGGGAGGGCCGATACCCTGGTCAAAGAAACGCGCCTTTTTCTTTGTCTCCTATCAAGCCACAAGGGATGTGAATGCGGCGTCCTTGAGCAGCAGTGTTAGCTCTCTAAGCCTTCCTCCCATACCGCAGGTCCGCACACCAGCCTCGCTTGGAGCTGCATTCGGCGGTCAAACCGGGGCATTGGGAGGTGTGGCGGTGGCCCGCAACGGTTCGAACATCAGCCCGGTAGCGCTCAATCTTCTGAACGCAAAGAACGCCGATGGCACCTATGTAATTCCGAGCCCTCAAACGTCAAGTAGCGGTGTCAACTACACGGCGGTGGTGCCTGGTCACTACAACGAAGACCAGTTCAATACAAACTTCGACTTTAATCTGCGCACGGCGGATCGCCTATCGGCGAAAGTTTTTTTCTCAGACTCCAATGAGGATGTCCCTTTCTTCGGCGCCAGCGTGCCTGGCTTTCCGCCGCTCCGTTCTTTTGAGAACCGGAATCTGGCCATAACCGAGACTCACATCTTCTCATCGCGAACGATCAACCAATTCCGCTTTGGCTTCTCCCGCAATGTGGGTCAAAGCGTTGCCGGAGGGACGCTAACCGATCAGGACGTGGGGATAAACACCCCCAACGGCACTCAAGGAGGGCTGCCCCAGATTGCCGTTCTTGGTGCTTTTGAGCTGGGGAACTCCAGTAACGACCGAGGCAAAACAGCCGGTAATAACTTTTACATTTCAGAAGTCCTATCCCAGTCCAGGGGCAACCACAATCTTCGTGTGGGCACAGAAATCTTCCGAAATCAGTTCAACCATCTAAGCGATGAGACGGCCGGTTTCATGACGCTTCTGTCATTCCCTGATTTCCTGCTTGGGTTGCCCGCCGGGCCTGCCGGGGCCGGAGGGAACGGCACCTCGTTCTCAAATATTTTCTTCTCAAGCGTGGTTGCTGGAATTCCCGATGTGGGGCAACGCGCAAGCGCTGCGGCCTTGTTTGCATTGGATGACTGGAAAGTTACGCGAACATTCACAGTAAACCTCGGGGTTCGAGTTGAAGTCGATGGCCAACCAAGCGAAGTCGACGGCCGCGAATCGAATTTTTTTCCTCAGTTCTACGTCCCTCCTCCGGCGGGTGGATTCACGGCGCCCGCCACCTCCGGATTTGCTCTTCCCGACAACTTTACCGGGAGTGCCCCCGCGGGATTTCCGCGTGTCGATTCAACCCTGCTGAATCACCCCGTTCAAACGCACCCGGAACCCCGCGTTGGCTTCGCGTGGCAGCCATTTTCTTCCAGCGATTTAGTTCTTCGAGGAGGATATGGCATCTACGCGAACCGCACCAGCTTCGCGGGGAACGGCTTACAGCTAGCTCTTAACCCCCCGTTCGCATTGAGTGCTTCGCTAAACGGCGCCGCCAACGCCACCGCCAGCCTGGAGAATCCCTTTCCAAATTTGCCCCCGAACTCTTCATTCCCAAATTTCGTAGGCAACATGCTGCCGGGTCCACCGTTTACCGGGAGCAGCTTTCTCCGAACCCCATTCACTACCGATCCTGATTTTAAGGAGTCTACCGTCCAGCATTACGACTTCGATCTGCAGTATCAACACAAGAGCTACGTTTTCTCAATCGGGTATGCCGGCGCGAAGGGCACTCACCTTTCCGTGGGACGAGACAACAATCAGCCTCTCCTCGCCAGTCCTTCCGGCCCTGTGAACGGACTCACAACCAACTCTGCGGCCAATGCCTCTGAGCGGGTTCCTTTCGTCGGGTTGTCTGCGTTGCTCTACCGTTTCCAAAGCAGTGGGAATTCAATCTACAACTCACTACAGGCCACGCTGAAGAAAGACATGACTCATGGTTTTCAATTCCTTGCAGCCTACACATTTTCCAAATCCATTGACGATGCGGGCGATAGTCTCGGCGCTGCTATCGCTGGCACATTCGGATTGCCGATTGTTGGGGAACTGGTTTACAACAATCAAAACAATGTTTCTGCTCAACGCGGCGTTTCCGACTTTGATCGAACTCACCGATTGGTTATTAGCGGTACGTGGAACGTGCCCGGTCCCGACCACGCGAGAAGCGCAACCATTCGAAAACTCGGAAGTGGCTGGAGCATCTCGGGTATCGGCACTCTGCAGTCCGGACTCCCTTTCAGCATCATGGACAGCGCAGCCGGCACGCTATATGGTCCAGCAACCATATTCACCACAGGAAGCCTGGCTCCCGGTGCGACACTTGCCGATGCCGGCCGGAGTGGAAGCGTCAGCAGGCGTGTCAACGAGTTCTTCAACACGAGCGCATTTGTTCCCGCGCCGTTTGTTCCAGACGGCGGCCTGATTGATGGCAAATATCCGGTGTCAGGTGGTGGCGGAACGATCTTCGGCAATCTTGGAAGGAATATCCTGAGGGGGCCGGATCAACAGGATTTCGACATCGCTGTAATTAAGGCCACTCCTCTCACGGACCGTGTGAAGCTGATCTTCCGGTGGGAGATTTTCAATCTGCTCAACAGGCCGAGTTTTGCAAATCCATCCAATGATGTTTCGACCCCCAGCACCTTCGGCGTGATCAGCGCCCTAACTGTGAATCCCCGGATCATGCAATATGCGCTAAAAGTGGAATTTTAGGGCGCTCCGTCGGCCACGTTTAGCTCTCGGGCGACGAAAGCTGTCAAAATGAATGCTCTGAGGTGGTGTAAGCGTGTCGGCGACTATGCCCTCCATGACCGAGCCTTCTGGGTACGCGTTGGAGTTGCTCCGGGAAGGCGCGGACTTCACTCTTTACCGCGGCCGGCAGCACGGCAACCCAGCGCCGGTGCTGGTGGTGGCACTCGCGGAGGAACAGCCCTCGCCCCAGAGTCTTCGCCAACTCGAGCACGAATACTCCCTGGCAGCCGAACTCGATCCTGCGTGGGCAGCCAAGCCGCTGGCGCTCACTCGTCACGAAGGCCGGACGATCCTCGTACTCACGGACCCTAGCGGTGAGCCGCTAGATCGTGTCCTTGGGCGGGACCCGCTGGGGAATCCCGCTCAACCGCTCAATCTGACGCGCGTCCTGCGCATCGCCATTGGCTTGGCGAAGGCTCTCGGCCAAGTCCATCAGCAAGGTCTCATACATAAGGACATTAAGCCCGCCAACGTGCTCGTCGACTACACCGGCAATGTCTGGCTCACTGGCTTCGGGATTGCTTCCCAACTCCCGCGCGAGTCCCAGGCGCCCGCGCCGCCGGAGATCATCGCCGGCACCCTCGCCTACATGGCGCCCGAGCAGACGGGCCGCATGAATCGTTCGATTGATACCCGCAGCGATCTCTATTCTTTGGGCGTCACGTTGTACCAAATGCTCACAGGCCGCCTCCCGTTTGCCGCCGCCGACCCTCTGGAGTGGGTCCACTGCCACATCGCACGCCAGCCGACACCACCCGGTGATCGTGCCGCAATCCCGGAACCGCTGTCTGCCGTCACGATGAAGCTCCTTGCCAAGAACGCTGAGGAGCGCTACCAGACTGCCTCGGGCCTGGAAGCCGATCTTCGGCGCTGCCTGGTGGAGTGGCAGTTGCACGGTCTTATTAATCCGTTCCCTCTGGCTGCGCATGATGGGTCAGACCGGCTCTTGATCCCAGAGAAGCTGTACGGGCGGGAGCGCGAGATCGACGCGCTGCTTGCCGCCTTCGACCGGGTGGTGACTCAAGGTGCCCCCGAGCTCGTGCTCGTATCCGGTTATTCTGGCGTCGGGAAATCCTCAGTGGTGAACGAGCTGCAAAAGGCACTTGTTCCACAGCGCGGGTTGTTCGCGTCCGGCAAGTTCGACCAATACAAGCGCGACATCCCATACTCGACTTTGGCACAGGCTTTCCAGACCCTGATTCGACAGATCCTGGTCAAGAGTGAAGCGGAGGTGAGCCATTGGCGGGGCGCTCTTCAGGAGGCATTGGGTCCGAATGGCCAGCTCATCATCAATCTCATCCCGGAAGTGGAGTTCCTCATCGGGAAACAGCCCGCCGTTCCTGACCTGCCGCCGCATGAAGCGGGGAACCGCTTCCGGTTTGTGTTCCGGCGATTCCTTGGCGAGTTTGCCAAGCCCGAGCACCCGTTTGCGTTGTTCCTCGACGACCTGCAATGGCTGGACGCGGCAACTCTTGAACTGCTGGAGTACCTGATTGCCGACCCTGACGTGCGCCACCTCATGCTGGTCGGAGCCTACCGTGACAACGAGATCAGTGCCTCCCACCCGCTTCCGCAAACGCTGGAGGCAATTCGCAAAGCGGGAGTGAGGATGCAGGAGATCGTACTCGCGCCCCTCGCGCTCGATGATATCGGCCGGCTCGTCACCGATGCCTTGCACGGCGAGAGGGGTTCCGCCCAGCCGTTGGCGGAGTTGGTGCACCAAAAAACCGGCGGCAATCCGTTCTTCGCGATCCAGTTCCTGACGGCGCTAGCCGAGGAAGGGCTGCTCAAGTTCGACCCGGATGCGTCAGCCTGGGTCTGGGACTTGGCTCGGATTCGGACCAAAGGCTACACCGACAACGTGGTTGATCTCATGGTTGGCAAGTTGAGGCGTTTGTCCGGTGCGACGCAGACCGCCCTACAGCAACTCGCTTGTCTCGGAAACGTGGTCGAGATTGCCACCCTGAGTCTGGTTTACGGCAAATCAGACGAGGAGATCCACACCTCGCTCCTGGAGGCCGCCCGTACGGGACTGATCGTCCGCCTCGAACACTCCTACGAGTTCCTCCACGATCGTGTTCAGGAGGCGGCCTATGTACTGATCCCTGAAGGCGAGCGTGCCGGGGCGCACCTTCGGATTGGCCGAGTGTTGCTGGCGAACATGACAGGTGACGGCCTCGCCGAGCATTTATTCGATGTTGCAAACCAACTCAATCGGGGCGCCGCACTGCTGATTGACCGGGACGACAAAGCGCAGGTAGCAAGGATCGACTTGCGTGCCGGGCGAAAGGCCAAAGCGTCCGCGGCCTATGCGTCGGCGAGCGCGTATTTCGCGGCCGGTATGGCGCTGCTGGACAAGCAGGCCTGGAGCGAGCAGCACGAGTTGACGTTCAGGCTGTGGCTGGAGCGCGCGGAGTGCGAGTTGCTGGGCGGTGACTTCGAAAAAGCCGATCAACTGATTGGGGAGTTGCTGCAGCACGCGACGTCGAACGTCGAGTTCGCGGATGCCTCCTGCTTGAAGATGCAGTTGCACGTATTGAAGGGCGAATTTCCGGAAGCCGTCGACAGTGCGCTCACGTGCCTGCGTCTGTTCGGCATTGACCTGCCGGCACACCCCACCCCCGAGCAGGTCCGGGCCGAATACGAGACGGTAATGCAAACCCTCGGCGAGCAGACAATCGAAAGTCTGATCGATCTGCCCCTGATGACCGATCCGAAAATACAGGCAGCCATGCAGGTGCTCTCAGTCGTTGCCGGCGCCACCAATTTTACCGACTTTCAGTTGTCTTGCCTGCTCGCGTGCCGCATGGTGAACATCAGCATCCAGTACGGGATGAGCGGCCCGTCCGCGTACGCCTATGCTTGCCTCGGGTCTGTCCTTGGAGCGAACTTTCACCGTTACCGCGAAGGCTACCGCCTGTGCAAGCTTGCCTGCGACCTGGTGGAGAAGTACGGCTTCACCGCCTACGACACGAAAGTCTCTCATGCGATGGGATTAGCGGCCTTCTGGACGCAGCCGCTCACGAGTGTGATCGAACTCCGCCGGGTGACCACTCGCACCGCCACTGAAAGAGGCGATTTGACTTTCGCTTGCTACGGCATGCACCAGTCCATCACATATTTGCTTACGCGAAACGATCCGCTCGATGCGGTGTGGCGCGAGGCGGCGATCGCGCTGGACTTCGCCAGGACAGCTAAGTTCCGCGATGTCGTGGACCTCATCGTGAGCCAGCAACGCTTCATCGCGGGCTTACAGGGTCGTGATGCAACCTTCTCTGCCTTCAGCGACGAGCGATTCGAGGAAGCGGCGTTCGAGGCGCAACTGATGGCCGCACGGATGCCGACCGTGACTTGCTTACATTGGATTCGGAAACTCAAGGCGCGGTACCTGTCAGGCGACTACGCCGAAGCTCTCATGGCATCCGACAAGGCGAAGGCGCTGCTTTGGATCTCATCCGTACAGTTGCAGCTACTCGATTACTTTTACTACAGTGCGCTGACGGTGGCGGCGCTCTACGAGGAAGCTTCCGCTGACGAGCAGGCGGGCTGGCGGGAACTACTCACGGCGCATCGGGAACAACTGCGCGAGTGGGCCGAAAACTATCCACCCACGTTCTCCGACAAGTACGATCTGGTGTCGGCAGAGGTCGCGCGCATCGAAGGTCGTGACGCCGATGCCATGCGTCTTTACGAGCGGGCCATTCAATCCGCTCGCGACAACGGCTTCGTTCAGAACGAGGGCGTCGCTCATGAGGTAGCCGCACGGTTCTACGCGGCACGCGGCGCGGAGAGCATTGCCCACTTATATCGGCGAGACGCGCGGCAATGCTACAACCAGTGGGGTGCGCTCGGGAAGGTGAAGCAACTCGACGAACGCTACCCGCGCTTGCACGAGGAACGAGGTTCTACCTCTTCCACCGCCACAATCGGCACGCCGGTCGGTGAGTTGGATGTCGAGACCGTGGTCAAGGCCTCGCAGGCCCTATCCAGCGAGATGGTTCTCAACAACCTCATCGAGAAGCTCATGCGCATCGTGGTGGAGCATGCGGGGGCCGAGCGGGGTCTGCTCATCCTTTTCCGCGGCGACGAACTGCGAATCGAGGCGGAGGCGACCACTGGCCACGGCAGGGTCGAGGTCGCGGTACAACAGACAATCATCACACCACTTAATCTCCCGAATTCCGTGCTCCAGTACGTAATCCGGACGCGGGAACGCGTAGTTCTTGATGACGCTTTGGTCGGGAACTTGTATTCAGAGGACGAGTATGTGCGGGCGAAGCGCCCTAGATCCGTCCTGTGCCTGCCCATCATTAAGCAAACGAAACTCGTCGGCGTACTCTATCTGGAGAACAATTTGACTCCGCGCGCTTTCACAACGGACCGGGTTGCAGTCTTGGAGTTGCTTGCTTCGCAGGCTGCGATTTCGCTGGAGAATGCCAGCCTCTATTTTGATCTGCACCGTAGCGAAGCCTTTTTGGCTCAAGGGCAAAGCATAAGCCAAACGGGCAGCTTCGGCTGGAACGTTTCGAGTGGAGAAATTTACTGGTCGGACGAAACCTACCACATCTTTGAATATGATCGGGCGGTTAAGCCCACATTGGAATTAATATTCGAGCGAGTTCATCCCGACGACAGAGAACTCGTGCACCAGATCATCGAGCGCGCAACGGGGGCAAGGGAAAATCTCGATTTTGAGCATCGGGTGCTGATGCCGAATGGTTCGGTCAAGCACCTCCACGTTTTAGCTCGCGCGCTGAAGACTGCGCCAGGCGATCTCGAATATGTTGGCGCCGTGACGGACGTCACTGCGGCAAAGCAGGCGGAAGAGAAGGTCCGGGAGAGCGAAGGAGAACTTCGACAGATTCTGGATTTCGCGCCGCAGCATGTTGGGGTCCTGGGGCCTGATCGCGTGCGTCTCTACGTAAACCAAGCCGCGCTCGCTTATATCGGTCTTACCCTTGAGGAATGGCAGAGCGGCGGCGGTACCACGTCTGTGCATCCAGACGATTGGGAGCGCATGACGAGCGAGACTCACAGTAAATTCTTAAGCGGCATCCCACACGAAGCCGAACTTCGTTTACTGCGAAAAGATGGAACGTACCGATGGTTTCTTTTCCGTTATAGCCCGATACGAGATGAACAAGGACACCTCAGGCGTTGGTATGTCACCGGGACCGATATTGAGGATCGCAAGCAGGCTGAGCAGCGGCTCCAGTCCGAGAATATCGTGCTTCGCGAAGAAATCGATAAGGCATCGATGTTCGAGCAGATCGTCGGAACCTCACTTCCGCTGCGAAATGTACTGTCTCGGGTATCCAAAGTTGCTCCCACCGACTCCAGCGTTCTGATCACCGGCGAGACAGGCACAGGCAAGGAGTTGGTTGCCCGCGCCATTCACAAGCGTTCCGGGCGCTCCGCACGCGCGTTTGTGAGTGTGAACTGCGCAGCCATACCACGCGACTTGATCGCGTCAGAATTGTTCGGCCATGAGAAGGGCGCTTTTACTGGAGCAACTCAACGGCGCATCGGGCGCTTCGAGCTGGCCGAAGGAGGCACGATCTTCCTCGATGAGGTGGGAGAGCTGCCTGCCGAGACGCAGATCGCTCTCTTGCGTGTTCTGCAGGAACGAGAGTTTGAGCGTGTCGGCGCAGCTGGAGCCATCCGAACGAATGTTCGGCTGATTGCGGCCACCAACCGCGACTTGGAGGCTGCCATTGCCGCCGGCACGTTCAGGAGCGACCTGTTTTACCGGCTCAACGTTTTTCCAATCGAAATGCCTTCTTTGCGTGAACGGACAGAAGACATTCCCCTACTGGTTGAGTACTTCATTGATCGTTTCGCGAGGCAAGCAGGAAAGAGCTTTCAGGCCGTCAATAAAAAGAGCCTGGATCTACTTCAGTCCTACCCATGGCCAGGCAATATTCGCGAATTGCAGAACGTGATTGAGCGATCCGTCATTGTGTGCGAAACAGAGAATTTCTCTGTCGATGGCAGTTGGCTTTCGCGACAACCTCCGCCTACTGTGCCGAGCAGTGGGTTTGAACCTCTTAGGAAGCTCCCCTCACAGGAGAAGGAAATCATTGAAGCTGCGCTGAGCGAAAGCGGAGGTCGGGTATATGGACCCTCCGGTGCGGCGGCCAAACTCGGCATACCGCGGTCCACTCTCGAGCATAAGATCAGATCGTTAAAGATCGACAAGAACCGCTTCAGAACTAGCCTTCCCTCAGATAACGAATAGGGTCCCTTCGAACCCGATACTTCCGCACGATTGTACAAAATTGACCAATTGGCCAATTTGGCCAGTCGGTTGGCTCGTGAAGCTATTTAATATCAATAACTTACAATTGGTCTTGGGCATGCAATTCCAGTGACGACATGGATCACCCCACGGGATAGGATGCTGAGGATTCATCGGTCGGAAAACGGTGAAGTGGTCTTTACGCTGAGCGGCCAACTGGACGAGGAAGCCATAGCCGAGGTGGAAACACTTATCAACTTGGAGACGAAAGGGTCTCGTATGGTCCTCGACCTAAAAGACCTAACGCTGGCGAATGAAGAGGCCGTCATCTTCCTTGTGCGTTGCGAAGCAAACAGCATCACGCTGAGGAATTGCCCAGCATATGTCCGCGAGTGGATCAATGCAAAACGGCGTGAAAGCTGATGCCTTGGGCGGGCTCTTTGGTGTGTCTACGCGTGAAATCTGTACCGGACGAACGAAAGGAGTAAAGACAATGTCAACAGCGGCAAGCTGGGTATCTCAAGTGCCCGCATCCATTCATAACGGGCCTTTTGGCGAGGATGCGGCGTTGACGAACGCCGAGCTCGGCAAGAACGAACTCTGCGACAGCGGCTCACCCCGCATTGTCGGTAACAGCGAGGCTCTCCGGCGCGTACTCGGAATGGTTCGGATCGTGGCCCCCACCGACGCCACGGTGTTGATCAATGGGGAAACGGGAACTGGCAAGGAACTGATCGCGGAAGCGATTCACGAGTGCAGCAACCGATCGAAAGGCCCGTTTGTGAAGGTGAATTGTGCTGCAATTCCTGCAGGTTTGCTCGAGAGCGAGATGTTCGGTCACGAGCGGGGCGCCTTCACTGGGGCGGTCGCTCGCCGCATTGGACGGTTCGAACGCGCCAATGGAGGCACCTTATTCCTGGACGAAATCGGCGACCTTCCGCTGGAGTTGCAGCCCAAGATCCTTCGGGTTATCCAGGAAAGGCAGTTCGAACGATTAGGCAGCGCTACCACCATTCGCGCCGATGTGCGTGTGATCTGCGCCACACATCAGAATCTCGTTGAAATGATCGACGAACAACGATTCCGAGCCGACCTCTTCTATCGGCTCAGCGTGTTCCCCATTAAATTACCTCCGCTGCGTGATCGTCCCGAAGATATCCGTCTGTTAGTCCATCATTTTGCGATGGACTACGCTCGCCGCCTTCGGAAACCGATTACCGCCATTTCAGAGCAGTTCATCACGGCGTGTGCGCACCATTCTTGGCCGGGCAACATCCGGCAGTTGCAAAACTTCATCGAGCGTACGGTAATCCTCTCCAAAGGTTCTGTGCTCAATGGTTCGCTATCGGATCTGACATGCGCTACGAAAACATCCGCGCCGCCCGTCACGATGCAAGACGCGGAACGTTCGCACATCCTGGAGACGCTCCAGCAAACGGAGGGCGTGGTCGGTGGTCCGAATGGTGCAGCCGCTCGCTTGGGCTTGTGCCGGACAACTTTGATCTCCAAGATGAAGCGGCTGGGTATCTTACTCGAAAGGATTAGCGTTTCCAATACCAGCAGGCAGCGCGTTCCTGAAGTTGCTTAATATCAACAACGTGCAATTGGTCTTGGGCATGCCATCTAGTGACGACACGGATCACAAGACAGGACAGGATGCTGGGGATTCATCGGTCGGAAAATGGTGAAGTGGTCTTTACGCTCAGCGGCCAACTGGACGAGGAGGCCATAGCCGAGGTGGAAACATTAATCAACTCGGAAGCGAAAGGCTGCCGCATAATATCAGACTTAAAAGACCTAACGCTGGTGAATGAAGATGCCATTACGTTCCTCATGCGCTGCGAAGCAACCATCACGCTGAAGAATTGTCCACCATATGTCCGCGAGTGGATAAACGCAAAACGGCGTGAAACCTAATGCCTAGGACAGGCTCTTGGCGTGTCTACGCGGGAAATGTATCCCGGAACGAAAGGAGTAACGACAATGTCGACACTGGCAAGCTCAACATCTCAGGCGCCCGCATCCATCCATAAAGGGTCCTTTGGCAGGGATGCGGCGTTGACGAATGCCGAGCTCGGCAAGAACGAACTCTGCGACAGCGCCTCATCCCGAATTGTCGGTAAAGCGACGCTCTCGAACGCCTACTCGCAATGGTGCGGATCGTGGCCCCTACCGACGCCACGGTGTTGATCAATGGGGAAACAGGAACCGGCAAGGAACTAATTACGAAGAATCTGACATGAAGGCTGGTCGCCGAGTGGATTTCGACTCAAAACGGAGTGAGACTACGGGAAATCGGATCGGCCGAACAATATGAACGGTCGTTTCCAGCAGCCAGTGCGCTGGGTTTCGACACTGTTGGCGGTCATCACAGCAGCGACGGCTTCCGCCCAGACATCCGGGGGAGCGATTCGCGGTACGGTTTCCGATCCCTCTGGCGCCTTGGTCCCAGGGGCAGGCATCACGATCGAAGAGGTAAGCACAAGCGAAAAGTGGAGGGTGGCAAGCAGCAGTAGCGGCCTTTACGATGCGCCCAATCTGCCTGTCGGCAGATATAACGTTACAGTCAAAGCCCGCGGCTTTTCAACTGCGGAGCGCACCAACGTCGACGTGCAGGTGGGATCGGAACGTGTGATCAATGTGCAACTGGTTCTAGGAAAGTCCGAGGAGAGAGTAACGGTTGCTTCGCAAGCCGCAACAGTCGACTTGGCCACATCGCAAACGGGCGCGGTGGATAGTGGTGAAGTCGTCCGGGAACTCCCGCTGAACGGCCGCGACTGGACGACTCTGGCAGCCTTGCAGCCGGAGGTCTCCGTCGTTCGAACCGAGAATGCTCCCGCGCTGAGCAACACACGCGGAAACCGGGGGTTTGGGACGATGATGGCGATCGGAGGCGCGCGGCCCCAGCAGTCCAGTTACCGGCTGGACGGAGTGAGCGTAAACGACTACGACGGCGGGGGACCCGCCAACGTCCTCGGCATCAGCCTCGGTGTGGACGCGATTCAGGAGTTCTCCGTGGTCACCCGCAACGCGCCGGCAGATTATGGAAAGACCTCGGGGGGCGTCATCAACGCGGTCACTCGCGCGGGAACGAACCAGTTCCATGGCTCGCTGTACGAATTTCTGCGCAACAGCGTTCTGGACGCGCGTAACTTCTTTGATGGCGCCTCTCCGCCCCCTTTTAAGCGTAACCAGTTCGGTGGATCCCTTGGTGGTCCCATCAAACGCCAGAAAAGCTTCTTTTTCTTCGATTACGAGGGTATTCGCCAGGGGTTAGGAGTGACTACCGTCGACACAGTGCCGTCGGCAAAGGCACGCGTCGGCCAGTTGGTTGCGGGACCGGTCACGGTAAGCCCTCTTGTGGCTCCGTTCCTCGTCTTCTTCCCGCTGCCCAACGGTCCGATCAAGGGTGACACCGGGACTTATACGCGCGCCGCACAGAACGTTACCACGGAGAATTTTGCCACGTCGCGCGTCGATCACCGCTTCTCGGACTACGATACGATTCACACGACTTATCTGTTCGACCGTGGCCAGACGACCGGACCGGATGCGTTCGACGGCGTTCTTCTGGGGACGTTTTCGCAACGGCAGACCGCCAGTATCCAGGAAAGCCACATCTTCTCGCCATCGGTGGTCAATTTCGCCCGAATCGGGTTCAATCGCATCGTCGCCGAGCAGGTGCAATCGCTCTCCACGATCAATCCGCTCGCGGACGATTCGTCTTACGGGTTCTTGCCAGGACGAAATGTGGGACAGATATCAATTGCGGGATTCACGACCTATCCTGGTGGTCTCGGCGCCCAGGGTGACTACCTGTTTCATTACACCTCCTACCAGGCCGATGACGATCTGTCGATTACGCGCGGAAGTCATTCCATCAGGGCGGGCGTGGCGTTCGAGCGGATCCAGTCGAACACCCTGGGAGCAGGCGCCAATAACGGAACGGTGAGTTTCGGTTCGCTCGCAAGGTTCCTGACGGATCAGCCCACGTCATTCGTGGCGACCATCCCCGGCACCAGCGTTCCAGAGGCGCTGCGCCAATACGTAGTTGGCGCCTATTTGCAAGATGACTGGCGGGTGCTGCGCAACCTGACTCTGAATCTCGGGGTGCGGTATGAGATGGCTACCGTACCGACCGAGGAGCACGACCGGCTGGCGACGCTGGTTTTGGGGTCGCAACAGCTTAAGCTTGGCTCGCCGTATTTCCACAATCCAACGTTGCGCGACTTTTCCCCCCGAGTGGGTGCTGCCTGGGATCCGTTCGGAGATGGCAAGATGGCTGTGCGGGCCGCCTTCGGTCAGTACGATTACTTGCCGCTGACCAGCCAGTTCTCGCTGTTCTCGGTGATTAGCGCGCCGTTCAACGTGCAGGGTTCCAGCACTTCAGTTCCGGTGGGATCCTTCCCTCACGGGCTATATTATTCGCTAGCCGCGGGCGGGCCGCGGGCGGACTTTATCGAGCAGAATCCGAAGCGGAGTTACGTGCTCCAGTGGAATTTCAGCATACAGCGCCAACTGACTCCGAGCCTGCTGTTGGAGGTTGGCTATGCGGGATCTCACGGAGTGCATTTGCCGCTGGTTGTCAGCGACATCAATACCGTGCCGCCCGCGGAGAACACGGCGGAGGGATATGTGTGGCCCACGCCGCGAGGCAGCGGGGTCAAGCCCTGGCCCTCCTGGGGCACCGTGACTGCCATAATGTGGCAGGTTTCGTCGGATTATGAGTCGCTGCCGGTGCGGCTCCAGAAGCGCCTCAGCCACGGTCTGTTTCTCCAAGGGTCGTACACTTGGTCCAAGAGCCTCGACACCGGCTCGAACTCACTTATGACGCCCTACACGAATACGGTTGCGAACCTTCCGGTGTTCGATCCACGACTACGGAGGGCCGTGTCGGACTTCGATGTGCCGCAAAACTTGGCAGTGAGCGGAACGTGGGAATTGCCGAGCCCGGGGAACGGGTGGAAACCGTTCAGGGAGTTTGCGAAAGGTTGGCAACTTGGCACGCTGTTGACGCTGTCGTCCGGGCTGCCTTTCACGGCGACCATCGCAGGCGATCCGTTGGGTTTGAACAGTAGCGTCCCTTACGATTTCCCGGACCGTCTGAACCAGCCCGGATGCGGCAATCCAGTCAACCCCGGGAACCCGACGGAGTATATTAAACTCTCTTGTTTTGCAGCTCCGAGTCCCGCGACGCGCCTGGGCGACGCAGGACGTAACGTCGGGCGTGGTCCAGGTCTCGCCGACTGGGACGCATCGCTGTTTAAGAATTTCCGCGTGCTCCGTGTTTCGGAAACCTTCAACGTGCAGTTCCGGTTCGAAGCTTTCAATGCGTTGAATCATACCAACTTTAGCCCGCCAACCTCGACCAGTCTTCAGTTGTTCACGCAGGCTCTGGCGCCGATCCCTTCGGCCGGGAACCTAACTTCAACCTCCACTACTTCACGGCAACTTCAATTTGCCCTGAAGGTTCTGTGGTGATAGGGTCAAAAATCCGTTCCAGAACTATATAATCATCCGTAAGTGGAAAGAAGAGCCACCATTGCCGCGGCTGTCCTCCTGGCCTGTTGCACCTGTGCTTCCGCCTTGAACCCATCTCTCGACATCAATCAATACGCCCACAACGCGTGGACCATTCGTGACGGCTTTTTCAAATCTGTCATCTACTCGATTACTCAGACACCCGACGGTTATCTCTGGCTCGGCACGGAATTCGGCTTGCTCCGCTTCGACGGCGTTCGGAGCGTCCCCTGGCAGCCACCCGCGGGCGAGCATCTCCCTAGCACCTACATTCGAAGCGTGCTAGCCGGGCGCGATGGACGTCTTTGGATTGGCACCACCGAAGGACTTGTAAGTTGGAAGGACGGTAAGCTGACTCACTACGCGAAACTGGCCGGACAGAATGTCCACGCGCTCCTGGAGGACCGTGAGGGAGTGGTTTGGGCCGGCGGATCCTTACCCACTGGGAAACTCTGCGCGATTCGGGGTGGCAGCGCCCAGTGCTACGGACAGGACGGCCGTCTCGGCCGCGGATTCTTCTTCTTGCACGAGGATAGCGGGGGCAATCTTTGGGCGGCGGGGCCGGTTGGTCTGTTGCGATGGAAGCCGGATCCTCCGAAACTCTATCCGATGCCGGACACGCCGCTCGAGCTCGAAAGCGACAACGGTGCGCTCCTGATCTCGACCCGCAAAGGAATCAGACGTCTCGTTGACGGAAAAGCCGACGCATATCAGGTTCCAGGCTCGGTGGGGAAATACACGCCTGTCAGGCTGCTCCGGGACCGCGACGGTGGTCTGTGGATTGGGACAACGGACCGGGGACTCTTGCATGTGCACCAGGGACGGACGGATGTGTTTGGCCGGTCTGACGGACTTTCAGACGATTACATCCAAAGGCTCTTCGAGGATCGCGAAGGCAATATTTGGGTCGCCACCGTAGATGGCCTCGACCGCTTTCGCGACTTTGCCATCCCCCCGATTTCGGTGAAGCAAGGTTTGTCCGATGCTTCCGTTGTGTCCGTCCTGGCGGCCAGGGATGGCAGCATCTGGTTTGGCACTAGAGATGGCTTGAACAAATGGAACGACGGGAAGATTACGATTTACCGCAAGCGAAGCAGTGGATTGCCGGATGATAACGTGGATTCTCTTTCGCAGGATAATCGCGGGCGGATTTGGGTTTCCACCCATCGGGGGGTCGCCTACCTCGAGAATGGCCGATTCATTTCAGTAGCCGCCGTGCCCGGCGGCGTCGTGGAATCCATCGCTGGCGATAGTGAGGGGAATCTCTGGATCGCCCACCAGAATCAGGGCCTTTTTCGCTTGATCGGGGGGAGTGTCGTCGATCGGATCCCTTGGGCCAAAATGGGGCGCAAGGATTTCGCTTCTGCTCTAATCTCTGATCCCTTGCACGGAGGCTTATGGATCGGTTTTTATCGGGGTGGCGTGGCCTATTTTAAGGACGGTCAGGTCCGTGCGTCTTACTCGAGCGCCGATGGGTTGGGCGAGGGGCGGCTCACCGGCCTTGAACTCGATGGTGAGGGTGCGCTCTGGGCCGCAACCGCGGGCGGGCTAAGCCGGGTGAAAAATGGTCGTGTTGCCACTCTCACCATCAAGAACGGGTTGCATTGCGATACGGTTCACTGGGCCGTGGAGGACGACTCCCATTCGTTCTGGCTGTACACAGCCTGCGGCTTGGTGCGCATTGCCAGGTCCGAGCTAGATGCGTGGGCGGCCGATCCGAAGCGGATCATTCAAAGCACAACATTCGATAGTTCCGACGGCGTCCGCCTCCGTGCAATCGCCGTAAGCGAATACACTCCTCGGGTCGCCAAGGCCTCCGATGGAAAATTGTGGTTCTTGCCGTTCGACGGCGTCAACATCATCGATCCACGTCACATTCCCTTCAACAAGCTTCCGCCGCCGGTGCACATCGAAGAGATCACCGCCGACCGCAAGACCTACGAAACCTCTTCGGACCTGCGCCTGCCCGCGCTGATTCGCGATCTCGAGATCGACTATACCGCTCTCAGCCTGGTGGCGTCGGAGAAGATCCGTTTTCGCGTGAAGCTGGAAGGCTACGATCACGACTGGAAGGACATGGGGAATGACCGGAGGGCGTTCTATACCAATCTTGCTCCACGTAATTACCGTTTCCGCGTCATGGCCAGCAATAACAGCGGCGTGTGGAATGAGGCCGGCGACGCCTTCGACTTCTCCATCAAGCCCGCATACTACCAGACCACCTGGTTCCAGGCGTCATGCGCGACCGCTTTTGTGGGATTACTCTGGTCGCTCTATCGGTACCGCCTCCATCAGATTGCGCAGGAATTCAACGCGCGCCTGGAAGAGCGGGTCAACGAGCGCACGCGCATCGCACGCGAACTGCACGACACGCTGTTGCAGAGTTTTCAGGGATTGATGCTCCGCTTTCAAGTGGCTCATGAGGAACTCCCGGGCCACCCAGCGCAAGCCCGGAAAACACTGGAGACCGCTCTGGATCAGGCCGCGCAGGCAATCACGGAAGGTCGGGACGCCGTACAGGGGTTGCGTTCATCCACGGTCGAAACCAGCGACCTTGCCCGGGCGATCGGCGCTCTGGGAGAAGAGCTGGCGGGCGATGAAACCAATTCGAATCGCGTGGAATCGTTTGTGGATGTGGAAGGCACGCCCCGGGACATCCATCCGATCCTACGGGATGAAATCTACCGGATCGGAGGGGAGGCGCTGCGTAACGCGTTCCGGCATGCAAAGGCTAGGCGGATCGAAGTGACCGTTGCGTATGGCGAGCGCCAGTTCCGGCTGCGTGTCCGTGACGATGGAAGGGGTATCTCCCGAGAGGTGCTTGAGAAACAAGGGCGCGCCGGACACTGGGGCTTGGCTGGCATGCGCGAGCGCGCCGAACTCATCGGTGGCCAACTGGAAATCTGGAGTCAGCAGGAGTCCGGCACACAGGTTGAACTGAGTATTCCTGCGTCGCTTGCCTATGGGACGTCTCCTGCGCGCCGTTTCCGGTGGTTTGCAAAAAAGGCCGGGACTAACTAATGATTCGGATTCTGGCGGTCGACGATCACGCCCTGTTTCGCGGAGGGGTCGCTGCGCTTGTCGCTCACCAAGAGGACATGAGTTTAGTCGGCGAGGCGTCCAATGGGCTGGAAGCGATCCAGAAGTTCCGTGCGCTCCGCCCGGATGTGACCTTGATGGATTTGCAGATGCCTGAAATGAACGGATTGGACGCGACGATCGCAATTCTCGGCGAATTCTGCGAGGCTCGAATTATCGTCCTGACCACCTACACCGGCGACGTCCAGGTCATGCGCGCTCTCAAGGCAGGGGCTAGAGCCTATCTCCTTAAAAATCTGTTGTATAAGGAGCTGGTCGAAACCATTCGCGCGGTCCATGCCGGTAAGAAGACTCTCTCTCCGGAGATTTCTTATCAAGTTGCCGAACACGCCACCGACGATGCCTTGAACGCGGGGGAAATCGAAGTCTTGCGGCTGATTGCCAGCGGAAATGCCAATAAGGAGATTGCCGCCCAGCTCTCGGTCCCAGAAGAGACGGTGAAGGGCCGAGTGAGAAGCATCCTCGCCAAACTGGATGCTAAGGACCGGACCCACGCAGCGATGATCGGGCTGAAGCGTGGAATTATTGAATTCTGATTCCTGGAAAGAGTAATTCAGAACTCTCTTATTGAGCTATTAACTGCGCTGAAAACCGCGTACCTTCAAGTTGAGTGCGCCTTTTTCGACAGTTGTCCTCAACATTCCCACGCGGTTGGCCCGGCACAGGCCTTCTGCTGATGCGGCTGGTGGCCGGCTTTACGTTGGCTGATCAGGCGATCAACGGATTGCGGGGAGAACCACGGCTGGAACGAGTCATCTTGTCCGTGCTCGCAGCCGCTGCGGGAATGCTCTTGATTGCAGGTCTATGGACGCCCATGGCTGGGGCGCTCGCCGCGGTGGTTGAGTTATGGTCCGCGTTCTCGCCGCCCGGGGATCCGTTGACACATATCCTATTGGGAACCCTGGGAGCTGCCGTGGCACTGGTCGGGCCTGGCGCCTGGTCGGTCGACGCTCGCCTTTTTGGTTGGAAGCGTATCGAGATCGGAAATCGGAAGAGTTAGCGTGAATACTCGTAGGAGAGTTTTCACCGCCTCAAAAGGTTTTCTTAGGAGTAGCGATGTAGTGGACGCGCAGTCTCCATGCAGGGTTGTCCGCAAGCGGGAGTGGCTCCACAATTATCCGTAAGATGAAAGGTCAAGAGCGCAAGACGAGAGGAGTTAACAAATGGCGACACAAGTAAGCTGGGCAGTCAAGATACCGACAGTCAACCATCCCCCATCGTTTGAAATCGAGAATTCCGCGCTGGCGAAAGTCGCGTTCGACAGCTCCGAACTCGGCGCTAGCGGATTGCCTCGCATCATCGGTAACAGCGAGGCTCTTCAAAAGGTGCTCGGCCTGATGCAGATGGTGGCCCCTACCGACGCCACGGTGTTGATCAACGGAGAAACGGGCACTGGCAAGGAACTGATTGCTGAAGCCATTCACAAGTGCAGCGATCGATCGAAAGGCCCGTTTGTAAAGGTGAATTGCGCCGCCATTCCTGCCGGTTTGCTAGAAAGCGAACTCTTCGGTCACGAGCGAGGCGCTTACACCGGAGCGGTGACACGCAGTATCGGACGGTTCGAACGGGCTAACCGAGGCACTTTGTTCTTGGACGAGATCGGCGATCTGCCGTTGGAATTGCAGCCCAAGATTCTTCGCGTTCTCCAGGAAAGACAGTTCGAGCGTCTAGGCGGGGCCGCTACGATCCACACCGATGTGCGCGTGATCTGCGCCACACATCGGAATCTCGTCGAGATGGTCGACCAACGTGGATTCCGCGCCGACCTCTTCTATCGGCTCAGCGTATTCCCTATTGAATTACCGCCTCTGCGCGAGCGCCGCGGAGATATCCGTTTATTAGTGCACCACTTCGCGATGGAATATGCGGCTCGCATGAACAAGCCGATTACTGCCGTTTCAGAAGAATTCATGGAGGCTCTTGCGCGTCATTCTTGGCCAGGCAACATCCGGGAATTGCAAAACTTCATAGAGCGTTCGGTAATTCTCTCGACCGGTACCGTCCTGACAGGTTCGTTGCCCGAACTGACTGGCACTTTGAAGTTATCTGCGGCGGTGACGCTGGAAGACGCAGAGCGCTCGCATATCCTTCAGACTCTTCAGCAGACGGAGGGCATCATTGGTGGTCGGGATGGTGCAGCCGCCCGGCTCGGGCTGCCGCGAACGACGCTGATCTCCAAGATGCGGCGCCTGCGTATCAATCACGGGCAAAGCTTAGGGTTGCCGGTGAGGGCAGTAGCGTCGGTCCCGAGTTGAAGACCAGCAATCAACTCTAATACGGGAAGAGTGTACGCGCTGGTTGAAGGCTAAAAGCTAGCGATCCGATGGATCTCATTCAGGCCGGTACGTGGACATATCGGCGAGTGTCGTGCGAGTAGGGACTGCGTCCTTCAGACTCTGCGGCACTTTGAAGCGTCAAAGCCGCCGGGATAGTTCCCGTCCAAACTGCCCAACGGCGCTTAGGGTTTGTAGAGCAGCATGAGGAAAAACGCCATTGGCAGATTAACAATGGAGGCCATCAGCAATCGGCGAGCGGCCACATTGGACCTTCGAAGGGTTAAACGGGCGCTAAAGAAAAAGAATCCTGAGCTTATGACGCAAGCGGAAATACAATAGACGGCACCGACGTGGCCAATCATTGTTGGGATCAAGGCGACCGGTATAAGAGCGAGCGAGGGTACCAACGCCTGCCAGGACATGAACCGCCCGCTCTGTTCGCCCCGAGGAAGAACTAGGTATCCAGCCCGTGCATAGTCCACGCGATACATCCACGCAATCGCCATGAAGTGGGGGAACTGCCAAAGGAACAGAATGAGGTAGAGCACCCATGCTTCAAAGCTCAACTTTCCCGATGCTGCCGCCCATCCAATCAGTGGAGGCATGGCGCCGGGCAGAGCGCCGACTACGGTACATAGGGGCGTCTTTCTTTTGAGGGGCGTGTATAAGGCTAAGTAAGCCCCGAGCGTCAAGACAGCGAGCAGAGCCGCCAGTGCGTTAACGGCGACCGCCAGGTATATGCCACCTGCCAAGGACAGGAGAATCCCGAACCAGAGCGCTGAGGAAGGCTCTATTCTACCGGCGGCAAGGGGCCGTCGTGCGGTCCGCCGCATCTGGGCATCGAACCGGCGCTCGATATATTGGTTTAGTGCACCCGCGCCGCTCGATACCAGGAGCGTACCTAACAGAGTACGAGTCAGCAGCATAAACGGGAAGCCATGAAGCTGAGTAGGCATACCCAAATAGAAGCCGGCGAAGGTCGCAATTGCAATCAGGAAGTTGATTTCTGGTTTCGTCAGCGCCCAGTAGTCGGTTACTGCTGCGCAGGACCGCACCGATAAAGCGGGCTGCGTGACTGTTGCCACATTCATACGATCTCCCTTTTTCAGAGCCCGCCGCGGCGAGCGCGCGTATAGGAAAGAAGCTTCCCGAGGGACAAGCTTCCGATTGTTATCGAGGATGCGATTGACCTCCCGCCTGGCTGAACGCACCTATGCAAACGGTACCGACGACGAGCCCGGGATAGTAATCAAGGCGCGCCACGCCGCGCAGCGGCGCCGGCATTCTCGTCGGACCTTAGAAATTGGGTGCTTGCACGATGCATTTCCACGCGATGAAACAACCTATCTCACGGTTGAAAGAAAGGCTGCCATATCACGAGCGTCTTCGGGCGTAGCGTGCACATTGGGCATAACGGTAAGCTGGTCGACCGCGTGGGGATCCTCGATCCATCGAGCGATGTTTTCCGAATTGTTCAGTAAAATGCCGGCAATATAGACTCGGTTACTGATACCCGTGAGAGGAGGTCCCACCAGGCCAGATGCGCCGACCACTCCTGGAATGGTGTGACACGAACCGCAGCCGTAAGAAGCGATCTTGTCCTTGCCGAGGGCAGGATCGCCACCCGTACTCGATGTGGCAGCTTGGACGCGCGAAGGGGAACAAGAGATACAAAAGCAACTGAGTATAGCAACCACCGCGAGAATGTATTTCATATGCGATTTCCTGCGCCAGCTTGTGCCATTCGAAACTTCGACTCATCAAGCCACAGCGAGAACAGCCATAACGCGGCCACTAGATATACGATGCCGGCCGGTACCCACATGATGAGACCGCCAATTTGCTGATCTTGAAGCGGTGTCAGGCCCCAGGCGCCGGTTGTTGCTGCATAGCCGGGGTACCAGAGATTCGGCGATAGAGTCAGCAGAGCACCCAGAATGGAAGAGTGAACACCTGTGGTGAAGATATAGATCACCGACATGCCATAATTCATACGCCGGTCCCCGCCCTGAAAAACTGCCCACCAGAACAGTAGCGAAGCAAATAGAAAACTGATGTGCTGAGCTGCGTGCACGGATTCACTTGTTAGCGTCTTTTCGAAAAGCGCTGGAGCGTGCCAAGCCCAAAGCGCGACCAGTCCGATCGTCCAAGCGACAAGAGGATGCGTGATTGTGTCCCAAATGGATCGAACGGGCGCGGTCTTGACAGCTTGACCTATTCCACGCCGCCATGACATAGGTAACGCCCACAAAAATGGAACCAGGGGACGCCCAAGCACCAGCAATGGCGCGGAAACCAGCATGAGAATTTCGTGTTGAAGCATATGCGCCGAAAACAGGGCCTCGCCGAGTGCATGCAGCGGCGACACCAGCGCCAGCGCTAGCGAAAGTAAGCCCCCGGTGAAGGCGACGATCTGCATCCGAGGAATAACCTTGCTCCGGTAGATCCCGAGATAATAGAGAAAGCCACATATCACCAGCGGTATGACGACTCCCGGATCGAATGTCCATGTGCTCCAAAGATCGTGCGGTTGGATGGGTTCGCCCGGATGCGCCAGCAGCGATTGGGCCAAAACCAGCAAGAGCCAAGATGTCCGTTTTAGTGGCATTCGATGATGAAAGGCGGAATGGCCTGCGCCAGAGTTGCGACGAAGAAAGCGGAACTCAAAATAATGCATGCAGCCGGTACCCACCGTTCAGGCGGCCAGTCATCCACCTCGCCCCCTTGCGAACCGAGCGAAGCACCCTTGTATCTGCGCCCGGCGGAAACTGTCAACAGCACCAAGATGACTAGCGCGATCATGCTGACCGCATGCAAAGCAAGCGCGGCGCTATGAGATGTGCAGGCGTGAGGACTCAAGAGGTAAGCGGCCACAGCATGAATGGCCCAAACTGCTGGCCCGGAAATTACGGAAAACCAAAAAGTTGGCGCGGCTGTCGGACGGATGGATGCTGCGGTTGAATCGGACATATCACACCATGAGGGCGGCAGGGTAGACAAAGAGCAAAACATAAAATGGAATCCAGCTCAGGGCTAGAAAACCCCAGTACAAGGCATTGATCTGAATTCCCATTTGCTGTCGTTCTCTGTCCTTTTGACCAAGGGTGATTCCGAGAAGAATGCCCGTCCACACAGTCGCGGCAATCGTCAGGATGGTATGGAAGCCCATGATGACCCAGACTAGGGAGCCGTACACGCCCGAGTACCATCTAACTCCGAGTTCGTTAAATGCTGAGAAACGCAAAACGAGAAATGTGATTCCCAGTAGGAAGGTGATTGCGAGACCGTGGGTCGATCTCTGCCTTTCGCCGCGTTGTGCCGCTTTGCTTGCACTATAAATAGGAGCAACAACGATAAGCAGGACGACGAAGCAGATGGTTGGCAGAAACAGACTGGGCGGCACAGCATCCGGGCCGGGCCAGCTGGAAAAACCGATGCGGAGATACAAATAAGTGGCGATCAACGTAGCCACGACCGCGCTTAGCATCATGATGGTGAGCATCTCGGCCCACCAGAGCGGTGAGCGAGAGCCAAAAGCGATCGTCGGAAGGTTACTGACATCGATGTCGTGCTGTGTCATTCGGTTGTCCATGTAGTTCGTGCAGTAAGCGATTTTCCGTTCGGCCAGAACCATCCAATGAGCATAATGATGCACAGAACGGCTCCGATAGCAGCCCAGCGCACGTCAAAAGCAATTCCGGCAAAAGTAAGAGCGCTCGTTAGACCTAACAGGAACGGCCATATGCTGGGCCCGGGTACTATGTGCCGGTAGTCTGGCGACGCATCTACAACCTTTGTCATGAGAAGTTCACGGCGAGAAGCATCGAATCCCCGCACCACTCCTTCTGGTTCTTCGTCCTCGGAGGGTCCGCCGGACGGTAAGACCGGCACATCGAGGAATGTATACGACGGCGGGGGAGACGCTGTTTTCCACTCCAGAGATTTTGCCTTCCAGGGATTCATGCCGGCCTCTTTGCCGTTAGCCCTCGCCTTGATCATGTTCAGCAACGTCAGAAAGAATCCAGTGGCGAGAATGAATGCGCCGACAGTAATGAGTAGGTTCAGGTTAGACCAACCAAGTCCGGGTTGATAGGTGTAAATTCGCCGAGGCATTCCACGGAGCCCGAGCAGATGCATCGGCAAGAACGTCAGGTTGAAGCCGATGAAAGAAAGCCAGAAACTCCACACACCCAAAGTGGAGTTGAGCATTCGACCGCTGATCTTAGGAAACCAGTAATAAAGAGCGCCCATTACGGTGAACACCGTTGCGCCAATCAACACGTAATGCAGATGGCCGACGACGAAAAACGTGTCGTGCAGTTGCACATCGAAGGGTACGGAAGCGAGCATTACACCCGTGAACCCACCAATGATGAAGGTCGCAATAAATCCTGAGATCCAGAGTAGGGGCACGTCCAGGCGCGGACGCCCAGTCCAAAACGTGGCGATGAAACAGAAAATCTGCATTCCGGTGGGGATCGCGATCATCATGCTGGCGGCTGTGAAAAGTGCAGTTCCAAGTTGCGGCAGACCGGTGGCGAACATATGATGCACCCACAATCCGAAGCTGAGGAACCCAGTGGAAATCTCGGCCAAAACGATCGCTTGATAGCCAACCACGGGACGGCCGCAAAACGTGGAGATGATTTCCGCGGCCATTCCCATGGGTGGGATGAAGACGATGTAGACGTCAGGGTGCCCAAAGAACCAGAAGAGATGTTGCCACAGAAGCGGGTCGCCGCCCTCGGCGGAATTGAAAATATTCGTCCCGACGCTGCGATCCAGGAAAAGCATCGTGGCCGCACTTATAACCACTGGCATGGCGAAGAGCACCATGAACGATTGGATCGTCATCGCCCACACGAATACCGGCATTCGGTTTAAAGACATTCCGGGTGGCTTCTGCTTTAGCGCAGTGACGATAATGACCACGGCTACGGCCAGCGCCGATATGTTCGTGCAGATGATCATTTGTGTCCAGAAATCAAGCCGGATGCCTGAAGAAAACTGCGGACCGGATAGTGGAGTGTAGGCGAACCAACCGGCGTCTGGGCCGGTATTCGAGAGTAGACCAATATATAGAAACAATCCGCCGCATAAGTAAAGGTAATAGCTGAATGCACTCAAGCGGGGCAAAGCAACGTTGCGCGCTCCAAGGAGCAGCGGTACGAAATAAAGGCCCAGTCCTTGCATCACCGGAACGGCAAACAGGAACATCATCGTGCTGCCGTGTAGCGTGAAAATCTGATCGTATAGGTCCGGGTTAAGAAAACGGTTCTCTGGTCTTGCGAGTTGAATCCTGATCAGGAGCGCTTCAATCCCTCCGAGGACGAAGAAGATCAACGCTGTAATGATGTATCGCCTTCCGATCACCTGTGCATTTACTTCCTTGAACCATCTGAGCGGGCCAGCGGCTGGCGCCCAGGCCTGCTGCAATATGAGGCGGTCGCGTTCGCGGCCGTCGGCGATCGTTTGGGGGCTTGCGGTTGTCATTTGAGAGCATCCAGGTACGAGAGCAACGGTTGCATATCTTGCGAAGCTATATCGATGGGTGGCATTTGAGTGCCGGGTTTCACTCGTTGCGAATCGGTGATCCATCCACTCAGATTGCCTGGCGTATTTGACAGAAGGGCCGCCGCAATGGTGGTACGGCTCGCAAGATGAGTCAGGTCGGGAGCTATTCCGCCAAAGGCACTTGTTCCGCGAACCGTGTGGCAGACCACGCACGGTGAAGAAAGAAAGACCTGCCGCCCTTGCTGCTCTTCTGCCGAGAGATTATCTTGCGAAGGGTCGAGCTGATGATTGAACCACTTTTGAAAGTCGGCAGGGGTTTCTGCAACAACGAGAAACCCCATGTGGGCGTGCTGTAGTCCGCAAAACTCCGCGCATTGCCCGCGATATGTTCCGACCTTATCTGCCTGGAAAACAATTTCGTTGAAGTGATCGGGAATGGCATCAATCTTGGGCGATAGACTTGGCACCCAAAAGCTGTGAATTACGTCGCCCGACCGGACCTCCATTCTTACCGGCCGCCCTATGGGAATATGTAATTCGTTCGCGGTCGTCAGGAAACGATCAGCGGGGCCATTTTGATATTGGAACTCCCACCACCATTGATGTCCTGTAACGCGGACCTTTAGCTCGTTCGCTTGTGATTGATCAGTCGCGATGTCCCGCGCGATTGCAGAACTTATGACTATGAGAGCCAGCAAAATGATGGCTGTAAACGCTGCACCGGTGGCTACGGCTTTTTCGCCGGCGAGCTCGCTAATTCTTGTAGCGCGACCGCGGTAACACAGACCGACGATCATAAAACCGACGACAATCACCCACAAGATCCCGAAAACCCAAGCAAACACGTTCCAGAGATAATACGGCGTCGCCGCCTGTGGTCCGGCCGGATACAGGGCAGACTGGTTGATCGTAGATGGAAGCACTGCAGCGAAGAGTGAAAAGGCTAATAGGCAATTCACGCTCACCTCCCCGCCGCGGTTGGATATTGTAAAGCCTCGATGCGGGCTGGTGTAACGGTTTGCGGTTCCAAGCCTCTGAGCGAACGGATGAACGTCACAATCTCCCAAATCTGGTTCGCCGGAATCCGGCCACCCCAGGTTGGCATGCCCTTGGGACGGCCTTTACTGATCGTGTCGAACAAATTGTCGGGTGCGTCACCGTACGTGAGGGCGGGCGCGAGCAGATTTAGTCCCATCCCCCCACCGCCATGCGTGCCATGACAAACCCCGCAGTTGTACCCCAGGAAAAGCCGTTCTCCCTCCGCGATTGCGTGGGCGTTGCCTTCATAGGGGTTCTTGACAACCACCTCAGGCAGTGACCCGCCGGCTTGGATTTCACCCTCGCGTGCCATTACAGAAACCACTCGCTGATCCGGTTCTACGCGAAGTTGGGGGCTTTGCTGGCGGCAGCCGCTAGCCAGCACAAGAGAGAGAGCTACCCAAATTATCCGCATCGCTACTCCTTGCCACCTACTGGTGCGGGGACGCCATAAGACTTGAGAATCGCTCGAATTTCCTTGGATTTGGTCGCTATCACCTGGTTTATCCGGTCGCGAAGCGCCAGATCGCCCTTCCGCACGGCCATCGCCATCTCATAGGAAAAGGGGACCATTCCAAAGTGATCAGGAGAAACCGGAACGATGTCTAGCGGGGCGGCCTGGTGTTGTGCAAAGTATCCGGCCAGTGGGCCCCAGACAATTGCGACGTCTACGTTCTTATTTTCCACGGCGTCAATCAGCCGCGCCGGTGGGTTCGGCTCTCCATGAGCTCCGAACATGCTGTACCCAATTACTTGGGAGCGGATCCCCTGTCGTGCAAGTGCTTCATCCGGAGGGGAGAGCGAATCGCCGAGCACATGAACACCGATCCGGAGTTGTGCAAGCTGGGAGTCGTACAGCGATTGAAGGTGCAAATGCCGGTCTTTCCGAGAAACGAAGACATAAGTGGACTTGTAGTAGGGCTGCGTGGTCGCAACGTCTTCCAGGCCTACCGGCACGCCGAGCAATAAGTCGCAGCGGTTCGCATTCAGAGTATTCTTGGCAAGGTTGTCTCGTTCAACCCACCACGTGTAACTGAGCTTCTCTTCGAAAGCGCTGCTCAAGAGGGAAGCGATTTTGTTCTCGAATCCCTGTTCATGAAGGTTCGAGAAAGGCAGATTGTTTGGATCCGCGCACACTCGAAAGACATGCTGCGGTTTCTGCGTTCCCGCCGCGCCTGCAAGTAGGGGCAGCATGCATACCGCGCCTGTAAGCCACGTTTTAAGGAAGCGTGAAAACATAGAGCATTCCTCCGGCTGTCGTGTACTGGGGCAGGTCTGACATGGCATTCACCATCCCCAAAGCGGAAGTCCCGTCACGCGGGTCAAGGTCACCTGGCACGATAGCACCCGCCCAGCCGCCCACTCCCGAATAAATTGCCACATATTCCTTGTTGTCCGGGCCCTTATAAATGACGGCCTGCCCAACAATGCCGGATCCAACTTTGAACTGCCAGAGCGGATTGCCATTGGTTGCGTCGACAGCTTTGAAATAGCCGTCCATAGTGCCGTAAAACGCGACGTTCCCAGCGTTCACTACCGTTCCGCTCCAGACCGGAAATTTTTCGTCGATCTGCCAAGCCTTCTTGCCCGCAACCGGATCCCACGCGGTGTACTCACCACGATGGCCGCCCGGTGCGGCATACATTTTCACAATTGCCCCGACGTAGGGCGTGCCAGACACATAGTTGACCTGTATTCCTTCTTCCTCCTGGCATAGATTGTTATGCGGGATATAAAGCAGGCCCGTTTTGAAGGAATACGCGGAAGGCTGCCAATCCTTGCCACCAGGGGCCGCGGGGCAGATACCCTTGACAGTTCTCCCGTAGCCCGGCGCGAGCGATGGAACCTCCATGGGGCGCCCAGTCTTTAGATCAACCCCGGTAGTTGTCGTTACGTAGGCGAAAGTATTCGCGCTCAAAACCTCGCCTGTCGCCCGATCGATTACATACATGCGTCCGTCCCGGTCAGGATGAAGAAGAGTTTTGCGCGTCTGGCCGTTGATCTTCAGATCAACCAGGATGTTCTCGTTGACAGCGTCGTAGTCGTAATTATCGTGCGGGCTATATTGATACGCCCAAATTGCTTCGCCGGTTTCCGGACGGCGCGCAAAAATGGATGACGTCCATTTGTTGTCACCAGGCCTCACCTCGGGATTCCAAGGTCCGGGATTCGAAGTTCCGTAATAGATAAGATCGAGTTCGGGATCGTAAGATATCCAGCCCCAAACCGAGCCGCCACCTATTTTCCAGAGATCTTTCGGCCACGTCGTCACGCCCAGATCTTTGCTGCGGTCCGATGGATAAAACGGCTTGAAATTGGGACCGATCAAGACTTCGCTGTCGGGACCGGCCGTGAAACCTTGCCAGACAATCTTACCGGTGTTGACATCAAGCCCGCTCAGCTTGCCGCGTATACCCATCTCGCCTCCGCTATCGCCCACCAGGACACGGTCCTTCACCACCAACGGCGCCATGGTAATGGTCTCGCCTCTATTGAGGTCGGTGATCTTCGTCTTCCAAATTTCTTTCCCGGTCGCTGCATCAACGGCGATTGCATTTCCATCGAGAGTATTAAAGAAAATGCGTCCGTTTGAATACGCCGCGCCGCGATTCACGACATCGCAGCACGCTTGTCCCTGGGCGGATGCAGACGTGTTGGGATTGTAGGCCCATTTGAGCGTGCCTCCTTTAGTGAGGTCTAGCGCATATAGGACGTTCGGATACGGAGTGGTCAGATACATGGTGTCCCCTACAATAAGGGGCGCCGCCTCGTGTCCATGCAGTGTTCCTGTGGAGAAAGTCCAGGCAAGTTTCAGGTCCTTAGCATTGCTCGTATTGATATCGGTGAGTTGGCTGTAACGCGTGCTGGCGTAATCTTTCGCGGGCATGACCCATTGCCCGTCCTCCGGAGGGGGCGAACTGACGGCCTTGACTGTAAGCGCTGAAGGCTGATTCGATTCGGCGTGGACTGACGACTTATTGCAACCCGCCAGAGTGACAAGCACAGGTAGGAAAACGCTCAAGAACCCGAGCAAAAACCAATTACGTTTTCTCGGCAGGTCGGACTTTCTCGAACAGATCCAGTTCGTAGCGGCTGTGAGTTTCATAGTGCGTATCCTTCTGTTTGCGTACCCCTCTGGCGGTGCAACAACACCACGTGCGGAACTTAGCTTTTCGCTCCTACTAGCTCCGCCGCGGCTCGACGTGATCGTGATCTCACTGTGCCGTGCGGGTCCAGTACGAACTTCTCGGCAGCGCCTTTATCAAAGGCGTTGTAGCCGCGCGGCGCATCCTCCAAGGGCAGTACCGTGACATTCACCGCCTTCGCTACAGCTACCTTGTCGTTCAGGATGGCCGTCATGAGCTGACGGTTGTAGCGGAGCACGGGACATTGCCCGGTACCGAAGCTGTGGGATTTAGCCCAGCCGAGGCCAATCCGTATGCCCAACACGCCACGTTTTGCGTTGGCGTCCTTAGATCCGGGATCGTCAGTGACGTACAGTCCGGGAATGCCAATCGCTCCTCCGGCGCGGGTCACCTCCATTAACGAATTCAGCACAGTGGCAGGTTGTTCGGTTCCAGCCTGCTCACCTTGGCCCTTCGCTTCGAAGCCGACGCAGTCAACCGCCGAATCCACTTCGGGAATACGGAGGATTTGGGCGATACGGTCCCCCAGCGGAACTCGCTCGCGCAGATCGATAGTTTCACATCCGAAGCTTCGAGCCTGAGCAAGTCGTTCCGGAATCATGTCGCCGACAATAACTACCGCAGCTCCCAGCAACTGGCATGCGGCGGCGCAGGCAAGTCCCACAGGGCCGGCGCCGGCCACATACACTGTTGATCCCGTCGTTACACCCGCCTTTACTGCGCCATCGTAGCCGGTCGGGAAGATGTCGGAGAGCAGGGTGAGGTCCTCAATCTTCTCTAGTGCCTGGTCTTTATCGGGGAATTTGAGGAGGTTGAAATCGGCATAGGGCGCCATCACGTAATCGGCCTGGCCGCCGATCCATCCACCCATGTCAACATAGCCGTAAGCGGCCCCAGCGCGCTCCCCATTGACGTTGGTGCAGATGCCAGTCTTGCCTTCCCGGCAGTTGCGGCACCGTCCGCACGCGATGTTAAAAGGGGCCGACACCAGGTCGCCCACGTTCAAGAACTCCACGTCCCGGCCTTTCTCGATGATTTCGCCGGTGATCTCGTGTCCCAAGACCATACCGACGGGAGCCGTGGTTCGACCTCGCACCATATGCTGGTCACTACCGCAGATGTTGGTGCTCACCAGCTTCAGGATCACGCCGTGCTCGCACTTTCGCGATCCCAGCGATAGCTTCGGAAAATCGATTGGCCGTACCTCCACTTTTCCCGGTCCGGCGTACACTACTCCACGATTGCTTGCCATAATAATGTTCTCTCCTATGAAAATCTAGAATGCTTTCGCGCCAGCTTCCGCCACGGCCTGGTCCTGTTCTCCAGAACCGCCGCTTACGCCCACGGCACCTACCACTTTTCCAGCGCGTTTTAGCGGGATGCCGCCGGCGAAGATCATTACACGCCCATGATTAGAAACATGGATTCCGAAGAACTGACCACCGGATTGCGAGTATTGCGCGAGATCCTTTGTTGAAATATCGAACGCGCGCGAAGTGAAGGCCTTGTTAATAGAGATGTCGATACTGCCGATCCAAGCGCCGTCCATGCGGGCATGAGAAACCAGGTTGCCGCCTTCGTCGACAACCGCAATGTTCATGGGCTGCTTGATTTCAACAGCCTTCTGTTCGGCAGCTGCAATTACCTTCCGTGCTTCCCCCAGGGTCACCATTAATCTCCTTTCTGGCGAAAAAGATTGCAAACGGTAATCCAAAGTTGGATCTTGGGTCTTACACTTACCGGACAACAATGTAGAGTCTTGGATGCGACGTGCGAATGGCGCTATTTCGACAAGTGTCTTCACCACGTCGTTCTCGCGCCCAGGTAACGGTTTTGTGGAACTTCTTTTCGCGAGCTCAGCGTAAAGCAGCATCGTCCGTGAAACACCCACGTGAACTTGACATGGCCCCTGGCGTGCCTCTCAACCAAAGTGCTCGCGAGCCGCGACTGCGAAATCTCCGGGTGCAGAAGCGAGCGTGCGGGGACCACGTTCACGCCGGGCGAGGCAAGGAGAGTGAAGAATGAAATACCGGAAGCTGGGAAATACGGGGCTTATCGTAAGTGAGGTGGCTCTCGGGACGATGCAGTTCGGCGGCAAGATGAATATGGGCAACCTAGGCCAGGAGCAAACCACGCAGATGGTGCAACTGGCTCTGGACAGAGGCATCAATTTCATTGATACGGCGGACGTCTACAGCCTGGGTGAGAGCGAAACGCTGTTGGGTAACGCCTTGAGGGGCATCAGAGAAGAAATCGTCCTGGCAACCAAAGTCCGGCTTCCCATGGGTGAAAACTTCAATCGGAGTGGCGCTACGCGCGTGAACATCATGCGCGAAGTCGAGGGGAGTCTGCGGCGATTGCAAACCGACTATATCGACCTCTACCAGGTACACGGATGGGACAGCAATACGCCCTTAGAGGAGACGCTGAGGACCCTGAACGACCTCGTCCGCCAGGGAAAAGTGCGCTATATCGGCCTCTCCAACCTGATGTCCTGGCAGGCTGCGACAGCGGTGATGCGCCAGGAGCGTCTTGGCATTGAAAAATATGTGACGGCTCAGATGTACTACAGCCTCGTCGGCCGGGGACTTGAGTACGAATTCCAATCATTCGCCGAGTACCACCACATCGGTATTCTGGTCTGGAGCGCACTGGCCGGCGGGTTCCTCAGCGGCAAGTACAGCCGCGACAATCCGGCGCCCGGCGGGACGCGCTTTGCGGAGGCCGGGCAGTTCGTGCCTTTCGATAGAGAAAACGGTTACAAGATCGTCGATGTATTGAAGGAAGTGGCCAAACGGCACGACGCGAGCGCAGCGCGGGTGGCCCTGGCGTGGGTGCTGGGACGTCCCGCCGTGAGCAGTGTGATAGTCGCTGCCCGAAAACCTGAGCAGTTGGAAGACAACATCCGGGCCGTTGACCTGCAGCTCTCGAGCGAGGATGTGCGGCTACTCGACGAAGTCTCCGATCCAGGTGTTCCCTACCCGAAGTGGATGGTCCTGCAACTGGACACCGCAGAAGACCCGCGTCCCAGAGTGCTACATCCTGAAAAGTACGGAGAAGACGGGCGTTGGAAGGACCTTCGCGGCAGCCGGTGGTCCGGCTGAATTCAACGCGCGGTTAGTCGAGTGTCCGGATCGAAAAGCAACCATACTCCACTCGCAGGCACCCTATTCCTGCACGAGATCGGCGATTCCGGCCGAAGCCTAGCGCCAATGCGACGTTGATTTCGTGTCACCCTTTAGCCCTATTTGGATTGGAAGCCTTCTTGTAGAAGACGCGGCGGCAGCATACAAAAACACCGGTGAACGCGAGCATGGCAGGTACGAGTCCTAGGAGACACCAAGCGATCTCGGCAAACAGTCCGAATCTTCCAAAATGTAACTCGGAAAGCCAGTATAAGGCGGAGTCGACGAATCTGTCTCTGCGATCGATCAGGAATAGAAAGTTGAATGTATGAGGAAGTGATAGATAGATGCCGGAGATTCCCCACAGCAAAACAAACGGAAGGCACCAGAACCCGAGGGCGCTGTGCAGATCCCAACTGATTCGCGGGAAATGCGCGCGCCAGCTCACAGTTAGACTACGTCTCCAGTGCTCTATTCCAGGCCACCATATAACCGCGCCCGTTACACATAACAGGGTCGCGCAGGCTCCGCCGATTCCATTGACTGTTCGGCCGATATCGCCTGCCAAAAGTTCGCTATGAAATCTTACGAGCCACTCCAGGGAAAACTGACGCGAAACCTCGTTGCGAAAAACGATAGCAGCGCCCGATAGGCTCATCAGCAAGATATATGGAGCGGTTATCGCGCCCACCCAGAAGTGAACCTGGAAGAGAAACTCCCGAAAGCGCAACCTATCCGGGTGTTGCAGCCACTGCTGCCAATTGCCCGCAACGCGGGCCTCAGTTGTAGTGTTCATGTGCGGATCTTTAATCACGAGGTCACGTGTGTCCTTTACCAAAGGTCACCTGCTTTCTTCTCCAGAACGCATGCGATCCGGCATGGCTTTTGCCAGATGCTTCTGGTGGTCGGTTAGGAGCGCTTCGATTTGGTAGTGGGTTTCGTCGCTGATTGCGTGGATCTGCGGGCCGAGGGCTTCGCGTGAGAGCTTTGGATTCTTATCAAACAGCGCCTGAATTCTGTCGTGGTGCTCCTGGAGAAGCGGTTTGATGTGTTTCCGCTGGGTCGGCGTGAGTTCCAGGTCCTTTGTGAGATGATCGAGTTCCTGATCGATCGACCGTGGGCCGTGGATCGCCGGGCGTGCTTGATTCGGCCCCTGCGGTTGGGGCGCCTGTTCCTGTGCCACGGCGATGCCAGTCACCCCGACCGCGAGCATGCCAGTTATTCCGACGGTAAAAAAGGTTCTCATAGAAAAAGTCTCCGGGGAGACTCAGCGGTCAGGGTGAAACGGCATGCCGCCATGCCCGGCGCTGGCGGGCTCAGGAGTGCGCAGGTCTAAATTAACCACAATCGGATCCTGTCCGTCTCGGACTACCACAGCTTCGCAAGACTCATCGGGGCTAGCATTGATCTCCTGGTGCGGCACGTACGGTGGAACGTAAATAAAATCGCCCGGCCTGGCTTCCTCGCTAAATTCCAATTGATCGCCCCATCGCATTCGAACTCGACCTTTGACCACGTAAAGGACTGTCTCCAGCTCTCCATGGTGATGCGGGCCAGTCTTGGCATCCGGTTGAACCAGCATAGTGCCGGCCCACAGCTTGCTTGCCCCGGTCTTCGCATGGGTAATCGCGGCGGCGCGGGTCATACCCGATGTCTGTGGTGTATTCAAATCAAGCTGATCCGAATGCACAATCTTGACTCCCTGTTTTGCCCAATCCATTGGTAAACCTCGCTTTAAACTGTGCATTTTGATTGCCGCGAAATTAGGCCAGGTGGGCCAGGGAGCGACGACAACCCATCGTCTGACAAAAGTCTCAAACAAAAAAAGCCGGCACGGAACACCCGAGGACATGTGTTCCTGTGCCGGCTTGGGGAAGAATTCTGGACAGCGTTCCATCGGAGAACGGAGAGAAGCGTGTCGCTTCGTCGCTTAGTTCTTTACGTCCGGAGGAAAACGTTCGAACATCTTGTGCACGCCTTTGTCGAGATTCTTAATGTTCTTTTCGGATTTGTCCGAGAGCGTATCACTTGATGATCCACGCCAAACTAGCGTCTTGCTGCGTGCATCAAATAGATCCACGATCAAGGTTCCGACTTTGTAGGTGTCGACCGTTGTGGTTGCTTCGCCGAACCCACCGAACCCACGCCAGCGCCAGCCGCCTCCAAGGCCATCGTAGAAGGTGTTCAGAGTGCGTTGATTCTGAGTCGCCTCCAGGGCGACGATCGCGATATCACCGCCAGATTCCACGGGCGTCAAGCCCCTGGCTGTCAATGCTGCGTTTACCGCTTCCTTGATGCGATCAACCCACAGCGGGTCTTGTGTTTGGACCTTTTCCCAGGAATAGGTTTTATACCGACTAAAGCTTGCGTTGCGATCGTAGTCGGTCTTTACTTGTTGGGCGAGCGATGCGGCCGCAAAGAGCGTTGCGATCCCGACCGACGCAGATATTTGGCGTCTTAACTTCATAAGCTTCCTCCTTTTTACTCGTCTCTTGGCTGAACATCGCTGTGTCAGTTGCAATCGGACCTCCAGAGACTGCAGGTTGGATTGCCCAGGCCCGCTAAGTAGTCGAACCATAGAAGTGACCTACAGGCGACAGTGTTGTCGACATAGTGGCGCGGGCGCACTTCACACCTCTTACGGTTTGTTTAATCCGCAGAGGTTGACGGATGGTCCGCCGATTGCATAATTCGGTTCCGTCAGGAGGAGACGACAACAAATGAACAGAACGAGGATGAAAGCAATCTCCTTCGCTGGTCTTACATTGCTGGGTGCAATGGCCCCACCCGCCCTGGCCAACCAGTGGGATCAGAGAACCATCTTCACCTTCAGCGGTCCAGTTGAGATTCCGGGCCAGGCGCTGGGGGCCGGAACTTATGTCTTCAAGCTTGCGGATTCTACGTCCGACAGAAACATTGTGCAGGTGTTCAGCAAGAATGAAAAACACCTATACGGGACATTCCTCGCCATCCCGGACTATCGGCTGCGTCCCGCCGGGAAGCCGATCATCACGTTTGACGAGACCCCGGCCGGCTCTCCAGAGGCTGTAAGGGCGTGGTTCTATCCTGGCGAGAACTACGGCCATCAATTTGTGTATCCGAAGCCGAAGGCGGCCGCCTTGGCGAAAGCCAACAATATTCCGGTGCCCTCCATGCCCGCTGAGCTTGCCGTAAATACGACGAAACCCGCTGCTACGCTGAACGAACCTTTTGTTATGGCCATGAAGCTGGCTCCTCTGAAAGCCCAGATGCCGACCGAAGAGGAACTTGAAATTGGGGAAGTGTTCGGTGCACAGGCGCCGCCGTCAGATCCGGCCCAACTCCCGGCCAAATTGCCCGAGACGGGCAGTCCGCTTCCGCTGATCGGCTTGGCTGGCCTTTTGTCGCTCGCAATGGCCCTCGGTCTGCGATTTGCAGCAAAGGAGTTCTAAAATGCCAACGACTCAAGATAAACTCGCAACGCGCCGTGAGGCCGCCATTGCGACACCCAGCGATCTGGGCCCTGAAGCTGTCCAACATATCAGCGGCGCTCTTAACGTGCTACTGGCTGATGTTTTCGCTCTATATTTGAAAACCAAGAACTTCCACTGGCACATGAGTGGGCCGCACTTTCGCGATTACCACCTCTTGCTCGATGAGCATGGTGACCAGATCTTTGCGATGACCGACGCCATCGCCGAGCGCGTGCGCAAGCTGGGTGGCTCCACGATCCGATCGATCGGTCACGTTGCCCGCCTGCAACGCCTCGGCGACAATGACGCGGAATATGTGGACCCGTTCGACATGCTCGGCGAATTGCGCGAAGACAACCGTATGTTGCTCGCCAGTATGCGCGAAGCTCATGATCTTTGCGACGAAGACAGCGACGTCGCTACCGCGAGCCTGTTAGAGGTTTGGATCGACGAGACCGAACGGCGCATCTGGTTCCTCTTCGAAATCGGACGGGCGAGATAGATTCGCCGCATGAGCTGTGCAAATGACAAGCTGCAAATTAGGAGAAACGGCCAATGATTATCGATAAGACGGTCACTTCCCAGAGCCGGTTGGGATTCGTCGGACTGGGATACCTGGGCTCTCGCGTCGCGCGTCGCTTGGCTGCCGCTGGCTTTCCCATGGTAGTGCACGATCGCGATCGCGAAAAGACCAAGGAGCTTGCGGCGCTGGGCGCCACGGTTGCGCCGAACCCGGAAACACTGGCTGAAGAGTCCGATGTGGTGCTGTCCTGCCTTCCGAGCGACACTGCCGTAAGAGCTGTCTATCTGGGCCAGGGCAAAGTTCTCGAAAGCGCCAGGCCCGGTACGCGAATTGTCGAGCTGAGTACCATCGCGCCAGAGACCTCGCGGCTGGTACACGATGCGGCCGCGAAGTTTGGCCTTTCGATGCTGGATATAGCCATCTCGGGGAGCACTCCCGCGGCCGAAGCTGGCACCCTGACGCTGTTCGGCGGTGGCGAGCGCAACATCTTTGAATCCGTACAACGGATTTTTGCCCCGATCGCCAAGCAGTGGTTTTACATCGGACCGAGTGGTTCCGGTGTGGCGATGAAATTAGTTGTGAACACGCTGCTCGGATTAGGCATGCAGTCCATCGCCGAAGCCGTAGCGCTAGGCTCTGGACTCGGCTTGCCTCGCGACCTGCTTTTGGACGTGCTAGCCCAGACCGCGGTGGTTGCGCCGGCCCATGCCGGAAAGCTGGCTACCGCAAAACGGAACGACTATGCGCCGCAATTCCCAATTCGCCTGATGTCCAAGGATTTCGGACTGGTTTTGACAGCCGCGGCGGAGTGTGGCCTCTCGATGCCCGCTACGGAAGCGGCGGCGGTCGTAAGCTCCGCCGAAGCAGAGGCCGGGGGCGAAGAGGACTTTTCGGCGGTGATCCGACGAATGGAGCAGCAGGTGGCGGCGGAGCACGTTCTGCCACCCGTGGCTTAAAAAAAGGAGATTTATGCTGTTCGATCTATTGTCAACGAATCCGGACTGGATACAGACTGTCGTTCGCCTGATCTTGGGCATCATCTTTTTCGCTCATGGGGCACAGAAACTCCTTGGCTGGTTCGGTGGGACCGGTCTGAAGGGCACGCTGCGCACCATGCACGAATTTATCGGGCTTCCCGTGCCGTTGGCCTTCGCGGCGGTACTCACCGAATTCTTTGGTGGCTTGGGGCTCATCGTCGGACTCTTGAGCCGTGTCGCGGCCATCGGCATTGGCGTGACCATGCTGTCAGCGATCGTGATGGTAAACGGCCGTTACGGACTTTTCCTTAATTGGTTTGGAGACAGGAAAGGCCACGGCTATGAATATCATTTGCTGGCCATTGCTCTGGCGGCGGTGATCATCGTGAGGGGCTCCGGCGCAATGTCGCTGGATCGCCTAATATACATTCACTAAATTCATTCTGGAGATATGAAAATGACCTTGCGAACATTGGGGCAAAGCGACCTGAAGATTACGCCGATCGGCATCGGAGCTTGGGCCATCGGCGGAGGGCAGTGGGAATTTGCCTGGGGCGCGCAGGATGACACTGAATCCATCGCCGCGATCCGTGCGGGACTCGATCGCGGAATCAATTGGATCGATACGGCGCCCGCGTACGGTTTGGGCCATTCCGAGACTATCGTCGGCCGTGCAATCAAGGGGCTCGGCAAGCGCCCTTATATCTTCACCAAGTGCAGCTTAGTTTGGGATGAATCCAGAAACATATCGCATAACCTGCAAGCTGCCTCGATTCGGCGTGAGGCTGAGTCTAGCCTGAAGAGGCTGGGAGTGGACAGCATCGATCTCTATCAAATCCATTGGCCGGCCTGGGCTGGGAGACCCGAGAGCGCTTCGCCTGGCTCGATTGAAGAAGCTGTCGTCGAGATGTCGAAGCTCAAGGCGGCTGGGAAGATCCGCAACATCGGGGTCTCCAACTTCAACGCGGCGCAGATGCAGCGCGCACAAAGTGTTGCTCCCATCACTTCGCTCCAGCCGCCATATTCGCTTCTGTTCACGGATGTCGAGACCTCCACGCTGCCGTTCGCTTTGAGTCATGATATCGGCGTCATTGTCTACTCCCCCATGGCTTCCGGACTGTTGAGCGGAGCGATGACGAGGGAGCGCATCGCCGGACTTCCCGAAGACGATTGGCGAAAGAACAGCCCGAACTTCCAGGAGCCGCTGCTTTCACGGAATCTGCGGCTGGTCGAGATATTGCGCTCCATTGGACAGCGTCAAGACGCGACGCCGGGCGAGGTGGCCATCGCATGGACCTTACTCAATCCCGCAGTCACTGCCGCGATCGTCGGAGTCCGCAGTGCGCAACAGGTAAGCGGTATCGCTGGCGCCGCGGATGTCAGGCTCAACGCAGACGACCTGTTGAAAGTTGAGCAGGTTTTGACATTACAGCCTGCTTGAAGATTTCATGATCCACTGGTATCTCACGCGAACCGGGCGGCCGCACCTGGCATGGGAATCCTGGCGGTTTGCCCGGGATTGATGCGCAGCCGTTTCATCTTGGCGATTAAGGTGGTGCGGGGCATGCCAAGGCGGTCCGCCGCGCCATTTAGACCTCCAACCACGCCTGCGGTCTGCTGGAGAGTCCGGAGGATGTGGGAACGTTCCGCCTCCTCTAGCGTGACAGGCGCCGACGTCTTCGGGGCGTCGGAGAAGAAATGCGACGGCGAAACATTGAGTACGTCACCGTTGGACATAATTACCGAGCGCTCAATGAAGTTTTGCAACTCCCGGATGTTGCCGGGCCAGGAGTGACGCGTACATGCCGTAATGAATTCCTCTGCAATCGCTGTGATCGGTTTTCGCATGCGGGCTGCATAATCCATCGCGAAATGTTCGACTAACAAACGGATGTCTTCGGGGCGCTCACGCAGCGGCGGCAGATCTATCGGGAATACGCTGAGCCTATAAAAGAGATCGGCGCGAAATTCACGCTCGTCGACCATCTCAAGGAGATTCCGATGCGTGGCGCAGATCACACGCACATTGGTTTGAATCGTGGCCGAACCCCCTAGACGCTCGAACTGTCCTTCCTGCAGCACCCGCAGAATCTTGGGCTGCAGTTCTAGCGGGAGATCCCCGATTTCGTCCAGGAATAGGGTACCCTTATGGGCGCGCTCGAAACGCCCAATGCTGCGCGTGACAGCTCCTGTGTAGGCGCCACGCTCGTGACCGAACAGTTCGCTTTCGAGCAAACCTGCAGGAATGGCGGCGCAATTCACCTTCACAAACGGGCCGTTTGCTCGGTCGCTTGCCTGATGAATGGCTTCTGCAATCAGTTCTTTGCCGGTGCCTGTTTCTCCGTTGATCAGCACCGTGGCGTCGGTGGGAGCCACAATCTGTACAACTCCAAGAACGCGCCGGAGCGCTGCGCTGTTGCCGACGATGCGTGGCAAGCCACTGGCAGGAAGTCGTTTGTCGACCGTCTGTTTCCAAGGCGCATTCTCATTGACTGCTGGAACTTGCCCTACCCAACATGTTTGTGTCGCCAAGGTTTAATCCTTTCCGTTTCGTACTATAGTTTTGAGGGTTGGCTTCGTAGCCTTGTGATCCACTCGCGCACGTAACCCGCGCAATTCGTTAGTGTCACGCCGTCTGCTTCGCAGCGTTCGAGGAACCCGATGGCATCTCTGCCGACTAGAGTCAGGTTCCTTAAGTCCAAAACTACTCCAAGCCCGTTCGCTTCGGATTTAATCAACGATTCCAGGCCGGCTATATCCTCGTCGTCGATTTGGCCACTCAGCGCAAAGACCACTCTGCCATTCGCCGACCTTTCAATTCTCAACATCCTGCTCATGGAAAAGCACGCCGCGAGCCAATCGCAACCTATTGAGAGGACGGGGGATTGACGAATGCACAAATTGTCGACGTTGGACAATTGGCCAAAGTTGTACAAGCTCGGGGAAGCTGTCGAGAGTCTGATGGGGAAGACCTAGTCGTTGTCTGAGGACGGGCCAATTGTGAAGCGATTTGTGTTGATCTTTGAGTGCTTTTGACGGAGCGCTCAATCACATTCTGCAGATCACGAATATTACTTGGCCAGGGGTACGATTGAAGCAAATAAAGGTAGGCATCAAGATTAATGCCCGCGCTCCAGTTCCTGCTGCGCTGGCGTGTAGCCATCCGTCAGTGTCTTCAGGAAAGCCACTATCTGCTTCTCCTGGTGGGCGCTGAGCCCTAGATTTCCCAACTGCCTCCGGTTCATTGTCTCGGGATGCTCCGGCGCTGGCCAGCAGGTTACCTTCTCTTCGGAATCGCCAACCTTGCATCTCGGCAGTGCGTCGCGGGTGTTGTAGAAATGTACTACCTCTTGGAGCGATTTCAGATAGCCGTTGTGCATGTAGGCCTTGATGAAATCGGGGCGCGGCCTCTTGTCTACGTTGCGTAGCGTGGGAGTTTTATATTTGCCGCTGAATGATGTGGCACGCGACGTCCAGTCGCGGTCCGGATCCAGCCGGCTTTCGAGAAATCCGCCCACGCCGGGGTCGCGAAAGTTGAGGCCGAGCGGGTTTGCCGCATATCCGAACCGGTCCGGAGCATTCTCCTCATAAAACGGAATGGCCGGGTTTGACGGCAAACCCAAATTTGAGGCCGTGAAGTCCGTAAACAGCGGTTCCTCGCCGGGGCCGCCATCGCGATGGCATTCGTTGCAGTGCGTGGCCTTGCCGCGGAATAGGGTATAGCCTATCTTTTCGTCTGGAGTGAATTGGGCTTTGCCGGCCATCACGTAGTCGTACTTGGAAGAAAAAGAATTTACCTCCATGGATCCTTCGTAGGCGGCAATGCTTTGAGCGATCTGGTCGAACGTGCCTTGCGCGACACCCCTATCGATTGACGCCAGATGCACAGGCAGGGGATCGGAATCCGGCGGGGGACCGGGCCGCTCGCAAACCGTTTTCACGTCGCGGGGCCATCGAATGGCGAAGGCTTGGGCGCCCCACAGTTCTTCGCCGAGGCGCCGGTAGGGACGCTCGGATAATCGATATACAACGCAAGCAGCATCGATCATTCCCATCTCATCCGGATCGAGCGGCGGCCCTTGCGCCTGCTCAGCCAGCGGACTGTTAAGACGGAGTCCCGTTGCACGCATGTCCCAAAAGGCCCCGCCCACCAGATCGCCTTGGAGCGCGTTGTAGTGCAATACGGGTGCGAAGCTGGCATAGGCGTGAGTTTGCGGGGTGCGCTTTCCGAAGCGCGAACGAATGGAGCCGGGATAAGCGACCGTGGTCTGGTTCAGCGCGCTCACCGGCCCAGTGAATCCGGTTTCGGGCATATGACAGAAGGCGCATGCCTCATTCCGCCGGACCGACAACTGCCGATCGTAAAAGATGAGCTTACCGAGCAGAATGATCTTTTGGGAGGGATCGAGCGAACGTTGCTTCACGTCCGCGAGCGTCTGGTCCTCAATGCTATTGATTTCCGCCTCCACGGAGGCAATGTCCTTCAGAGCCCGCGCAGAAAGCGCGGTCTTCGCAACCGCCCGATTTTCAGATTCCGAACGCAAGGCGCCGGCGCCCAGGCAAGCCGCTATGACCCCGGCTGCACACCATGCCGAGCGTGGTTTCATTGATGCCTCCCCGTGGAGTTCGATAGCACATGGGCTGCCAGAGGTTTGCACGTTGCTAACTCTCAGTTCCAGAGAGTCGTTCCCTTGAGGCGGTCCCGGCCAGCGCTAGTTGCCGCGCCATCTGTACGTCATCAAAGACCACTCTTCGCCTCGTGGCGGTAGAAACTGCGAAGCAACTCTCCTCAAGTCAGCATCTAGCGGGTGGCTGCTCAGTTGCAGCTGGTTGAGACGTTACGGAGGTAACTTATGATCTTCGCAAAGCGATTGGCCTACGCGCTGTCTTTGATCGGGATCGTTACGATGAGAGGTTCCTCAGTGGAAGCCGGAGGCGAATATGTCACGCCGGAGCAGGCCGTCCCAAAGGGCCAAGCTCCCAAAATGCAAGTTGAATTGCTTAACCCAGGAAAAGCGACGAAACAATATGTGGTTATCTTCTACCAGGGAGACGAGGCTTTTTCCGGACTGCTGGAGTTTGCGGAGAAGTACCACGTTACGGGTGCGCATTTCACTGCTATCGGCGCACTGAATAAAGCGACGCTAGGATGGTTTGATCCCCAGCGCAAAATGTACAAGAAGATCCCCATCAACGGCCAGCACGAAGTGATTGCGATGAGCGGCGATATCGCACTCTACCAAGGAAATCCCGTAGTGCATACGCACATGGTGGTCGGGGGTCCGGACGGAACGACGCGCGCCGGCCATGTTCTCGACGCATACGTGTCGCCGACGCTGGAAGTGATGGTTACGGTCGACCCGGTGGCGATGCAGAAGCGATTTGATCCGGAAACGCATCTGACCCTGATTGATCCAGCAATGATCGATCCAGCGTTGCGGTAACGTAGCCAGGTGCGTTAGCCCATCTATGCGATGGGGAGGCGACGGCAGGACCCGCTGTGTCGACATCGTGACACCGGAAAGCTTCTCTTGCGCTTTCTCGTTAAGCTAACGTTGCTCCAACCCAATGGCAGCGCCGTACTTCTTGGATTTCCCCTGAATTTCGCCATCGGCATTACGCATGCAGTTCCTCAAGGAGACATGTCGTGTTGGTATCCGGGGCCGTTGCTGTTGCGGAATTGGAGCGCTATGAGTACGAACGTTATGAAATCACTGCGTTTTACTGAATTTGGGCCGCCGTCGGTCTTGAGAATCCAAGAAGTAGCTATTCCGCAGCCTGGCGTTGGGGAGACACTCGTTCAAGTGAGGGCTGCAGCCATCAATCCAAGCGATATTGGAGACGTCGCGGGACGCTTCAAGAGGACCACGCTGCCACGAACGCCCGGCCGAGACTTTGCAGGCATCGCGGTAAAAGGCAGCCATCCAGAAGGCGCTGAGGTCTGGGGCAGTTCTCCGGACCTCGGTATCGTCCGAGATGGATCTCACGCCGAATATGTCGTTGTCCCGGCCGAGACGGTGTCGCCCAAACCGAAGGCGTTGAGTATGGCTCAAGCCGCGGCCATCGGAATTCCCTACATTACGGCCTGGGCCTCGGTAGTGAATGCAGCTCAAATCCAGCCTGGCGAAACAATTCTAATTGTTGGCGCCGCGGGTGCGGCTGGACAAGCAGCCACGCAGATTGCGAATTGGAAGCAGGCGCGCGTGATTGGTGCGGATGTATTATCCGAGCCGATTCCCGGCGCCGAGTGGGTGGTCAATACCAAGACCGAAGATCTTCGCGAGAGGGTTTTGGAACTGACGGCGGGTAAGGGCGTAGACGCTGTCTTTGATACGGTGGGTGGCCCATTGTTCGAGCCGGCCTTGCGATCGCTCCGGCGTGGGGGAAGACAGGTTGTCATCTCCAGCGCGGGAAATCCGCGTGTGAGCTTCAACCTCATCGAGTTCTACCACAATAGTTCGCGGCTTCTTGGAGTGGACAGTTATGGATTGACTTCGCGACAGATAGCGGAGATCGAAGAGCAACTCCGGCACGGCTTTGAAACGGGGGCTTTAGTACCGCCGCCGATAGAGATCGTACCGTTTGAGAAGGCTCTGGATGCCTATAACCGCGTAGCTGCCGGACAGGCGAGAACGAAGCAGGTGCTCAGTTTCGTTGGGCGGGATGACTCTTGATATCGGGCCTGCATGGCAGGGTGGGGGGAACGAAATTATGCTGACGGCGGACACCCGTGAGGTAATCCAAGGGGACGAGGGATGCCGGGACGGGCACTATCGCGACAAGCAGGACCTGCGCGTAAAGACTGTCACCAGCATTGGTGCTGATCCCTCACTGGAACTGGACCCGAACGATTCCACTTCCCTCCGAGCGCAAAACCCAACCGATTTGGGCAAGCTGCGGATCGGAGTTGCTTCTGAAGAAGCAGCGGGCATCCCCGCCATCTGGAACACCATGCTCTACGGAATCGGCGAAATGGGTCCCATTCGATCGTCCGAAGCATTCTTGAAGATCAACCAGGTAACTGGGTTCGACTGCCAGAGTTGCGCCTGGCCGAGTCCCGACAAGGATCGGAAGAGTTTTGAGTTTTGCGAGAACGGCGCCAAAGCAGTGTCCGACGAGTCTACAAAGAAGCGCATCGGCCCGGACTTCTTCGCCCAATACTCAATTGCAGATCTGGCCGCGAAGTCCGATTACTGGCTCAATCAGCAGGGGCGCCTGACTACGCCCATGGTTCGGCATCCGAACGCGACTCATTATGAGCCGATTGCGTGGCCGGACGCCTTTGCGATGATCGCGAAAGAGCTGAATGGCCTGGATTCGCCCGACCAAGCCTGCTTTTACACCTCAGGGAAGACGACCAATGAGCCTGCGTTTCTTCTGCAGTTGTTCGCGCGCCAGTTTGGCACGAACAATCTTCCGGATTGCTCGAACATGTGCCACGAGTCGTCGGGAGTTTCCATGGTAGAAACGCTCGGCGTCGGCAAGGGTACAGCGACGCTGGAAGATATGGAGAACACCGAGCTCATTTTCATCTTTGGAAACAACCCTGGCACAAACCATCCGCGAATGTTGACTTCGCTGCAAAAGGCCAAGGAGCAGGGCGCCAAGATCATCGTGGTTAATCCTCTGCCCGAGGTCGGCATGATGAGGGTGACTAATCCGAACCCCCAGGATTACAAGAATCCTTTGGAACTACCCATCGCGCTGCTTGGTAAAGGCCAGGCCCTAGCCGATCTTTATCTCCCAGTGCGCGTCAACGGAGACGTCGCGGCCATCAAAGGCATACTGAAAGACCTGTTCGAGCGCGAGCGGGCCGGACAGACCTCGTCGATTGACCGCGAGTTTATTCGAACCTTCACCGAAGGCATCGAAGCGCTGCAAGCCGACTTGGAAGCTACGAGCTGGGAAGAAATTGAGGAAAACAGCGGCCTCACTCGCAATCAACTGCGCGTCGCCGCCGATATGTACGCGGCCTCCAAGAAGACCATTTGCGCGTGGTGCCTGGGCATGACACAGCACCGCAACGGCGTCGACAATGTTGCGATGATCGTGAATCTTTTGCTGGTCGGCGGGAATATAGGGCGTCCCGGGGCTGGCACGGTATGTGTGCGTGGTCACTCCAATGTGCAGGGTGACCGCACCATGGGTATATGGGAGCGCCCGCCCAAAGCGTTTCTGGATGCCCTTAGGAAGGAGTTCAACTTTGAACCACCCCGGAAGTCAGGATATGACACTGTCGAGAGTTTGCACGCCATGTTCGACGGACACGTCAAGGTGTTTTTTGCTATCAGCGGGAATTTTCTTTCGAACGTTCCTGACACGGTCTATAGCGCGCACGCTATGGAGCGCTGCAGGCTTACAGTTCACGTCTCGACGAAGCTAAATCGCTCGCACCTGATCACCGGGAAGCGTGCGTTAATTCTGTCTTGCCTGGGGCGGACGGAGGAGGACATTCAGGCCAGTGGCAAGCAGTTCGTGACGATCGAAGATTCCATGGGCATCATCAATCCCTCGCAAGGCTTCTTTGCACCCGCTTCATCGGACTTGCTGAGCGATGTAGCGATCATCGGGAATCTGGCGCATGCCACTTTAGGCCCTCGATCGACCACGGATTGGCTTGGCTTGGTGGCGAATTACAACCTGATCCGCGATTCGATTTCCAGGGTGATTCCGGGTTTCGAGAACTTCAACGCGCGTCTCGCTGAGGAGAAATTCTTCTACCTGCCCAATGCGGCCAAGCACCGCGTTTTTAAGACGAGCTCCGGTAAGGCTACGTTAAGCGTTTGCCCGATCCCGACGCACGACCTCAAGCCTGACGAATTTCTTTTGACAACAATTCGCAGCCACGATCAGTTCAATTCCACGATCTATGGACTGAATGATCGCTATCGGGGAGTATTCGATGGCCGCCGGGCGCTCTTCTTGAATCCGCTGGATATGGAGGCAAGAAATCTGAAGGCCGGCCAGGTTGTCGATATATACAGTCATTTTGAAGGAGAGGTGCGCAAGGCCTACCGCTTTGCGATCGTCCCCTACGCGATTGCCCGCCGCAGCGCCGCGGCGTACTATCCGGAGACCAATGTTTTGATCCCGATTCGTAGTGTTGCCGCGAAGAGCAATCAGCCAGCCGCTAAAAGCATTCGCATTACACTGTGTCCAGTAGAACCCGCCGAGGTCCTGCGCTTTCCAGAAGCAGCTATTGCCCGCAACCTGGAGCGCGCTGTGCCGCGTGTTCCCTGAGGAAGAACCTTGGGAGCCTGTCGACTCAGCAACATGCTGTCGTCCAGTCAACACCATGACCCGCGAATGAAGTTAGGAACTCCCCTCGAACTGACAGGCGGGAATGGACTTGCTTTGAAAGTTCGCTATCGGCTGAATTGGCGTGGAAGTTGCACTTGTGGGGCCTGTGAATCGAAGTAAAGAGGAAATGATATGTGGATAGTCAAGGTTGCGCTCGATCGCCCCTATACTTTCATCATCCTTGCCCTGCTGATTCTCATTCTTAGTCCGGTGGCTATTCTAAACACTCCAACCGACATCTTCCCGAATATCAACATCCCGGTTGTGGCTGTCTCCTGGACTTATACGGGTATGAATCCCGAAGAGTTAGAGGGGCGGCTGACAACCGTTTATGAAAAGATCCTGACCGCGCTGGTCGACAATATCGAGCACATCGAATCAACCACTGTAAACGGAACGGTGGTCGTTAAAATCTTTCTACAGCCCACCGCAAGTGTCGACCGCGCCAACGCGCAGATTACCGCCGCCTCACAGACCATTTTGCGTCAGTTGCCGCCGGGAACTTTGCCGCCGCTAATTGTTAACTACACCGCGTCCAGTGTGCCGATTCTCCAACTGGCCCTCTCCGGTCCGGGACTCAGCGAGTCGGACCTGAATGATCTGGCATTGAACTTCCTGCGGGTACAACTGGTGACGGTTCCGGGCGCGGTGGTGCCTTATCCTTACGGCGGAAAGCAGCGTGAAGTTATGGTCAACCTGGATTCGGGGCTGCTCCAATCCAAGGGACTATCGCCGCAAGATATTGTGACTGCGGTCAACGCGCAAAATGTCATAGCGCCCTCGGGAACCGCGAAGATCGATCAATTCGAGTACGACATCTCCACAAATTCCGCGCCGAGGACTGTTGAAGAAATGAACGACTTGCCGGTTAAGGTTGTCGGCAACTCCACGATCTACCTGCGAGACGTCTCGCACGTAAGCGACGGTTGGATTCCGCAGACCAATATCGTTCGTCAGGATGGCCGGCGAGGCGTGCTCGAGACCGTCATCAAGGCGGGCGACTCGTCCACGCTCGACGTGGTTAAGGGCATTCGCGACATGCTTCCCCGCGTCGAACAGACGCTGCCTCCGCAACTCAAGATTCAACTGTTATCTGATCAATCCGTCTTCGTTCGCGCCGCCGTCAGCGGTGTAGTACGGGAAGCCGGCATCGCGGCCGTGCTCACTGCTCTGATGATCCTGGTCTTCCTGGGAAGCTGGCGCAGCACGGTGATTATCGGGGTTTCCATACCGCTGGCCATTCTGAGTTCGGTGATTGTCCTAGGCCTTCTGCATGAAACTATCAACCTGATGACGCTGGGTGGTTTGGCCCTGGCAGTTGGCATTCTGGTGGACGACGCCACGGTAACCATCGAAAACATCTCCCGTCACCTGGAGGAGGGCCAGCCGCTGCACCAGGGAATTCTCGAAGGAGCGGCGCAGATCGCTGTGCCAGCGTTGGTTTCCACGCTTTCCATCTGCATCGTGTTTCTTCCCATGTTCGCCTTGGGCGGCGTGGCGCACTATCTGTTTCAGCCGCTCGCCGAAGCGGTCATCTTCGCCATGCTCGCGTCCTACCTCCTTTCGCGAACTTTGGTTCCCACCCTGGCGATGTATCTACTCAAACCCAGAGAAGAAAATGTCGCGCCCTCCCGCAACCTGTTTACCCGTGCACAGAAGGCGTTCGACCGCGGGTTTGAAGCTCTTCGTCATGCATACCAGCGGTTGCTGACAGCCTTCGTTGAAAGGCGATATCTTTTTGTCCCCGCTTTCCTACTGGTTTGTCTTTCGGCTGCCGCCCTCATCCCATGGCTTGGTCAGGACTTCTTCCCCAACACCGATAACGGCCAATTCATCCTTCACATGCGCGCCAAGACCGGAACGCGGATCGAAGACACCGCGATGCTGTGCGACCTGATCGAACGTTCCATTCGCCGCCAGATTCCCAATAACGAGGTGGAGAGCATTACCGACAATATCGGCCTGCCATACAGCCAGCTCAACTACATGTACAACACATCCGGAACCATAGGCGCGGCTGATGCCGATATTCTGGTTTCGCTCGGCGAGAAACACCACCCTACGCCCGATTACGTCCGCGATCTTCGAAAAAACCTGCCCGGCGCGTTCCCTGGCACTACTTTCTACTTCTTGCCCGCCGACATGACCACTCAAGTCCTCAACTTTGGACTTCCGGCTCCCGTGGATGTCCAGATCGAAGGGCAGGACATTCAGGCCAATCGCGGAGTCGCCGACACCGTACTGAGCCAGCTTCGGCACGTCCCCGGTCTGACGGATCTACGCATTCAGCAGGCGTTCGACTACCCCAGATTTAACGTCGCTGTGGATCGAACCAAGGCAGCCCAGGGCGGGTATACGGACAGCAACATTACAAGCAGCCTTCTAACCGCATTAAGCGGAAGTTTTCAGGTGGCGCCGACCTTTTTCCTGAACTGGCAGAACGGTGTGCAATACGAGATGATCTCCCAGAATCAGCAATACCGCATCCAGTCCCTGCAGGATGTCGGCAACATTCCCATCAGTTCGCCGACGATGATTCGTCCAGAAATCCTGTCCGAGGTGGCCTCCATCCATCGCGGGAGTGAGATGGAAGTGCTGTCGCATTACAACATTCGCAGGGTCGTGGACATTTTCGGCTCCGTTCAGGATCGCGATCTCGGTGCAGTGGGCCGGGACGTTACTCGCATCGTCAATCAGAACCAAAAGCTACTCCCTCGGGGCAGTTTCTTCCGCCTACGCGGACAGCTTCAGACCATGCGCACGTCTTACGAAGGTTTACTGACCGGACTCGGGTTTGCGATCGTTCTGGTTTACTTCCTGATCGTCGTTAATTTCCAGTCCTGGCTTGACCCGTTCATCATCATCACGGCGTTACCGGCCGCGTTAGCCGGCATTATCGTGTTCCTGTTTGCCACTCACACTACGCTCAGTGTGCCCGCGCTGATGGGCGCAATTATGTGTATGGGTGTCGCTACCGCCAACAGTATTCTGGTGGTGGCGTTCGCCACCGAGCGCCTGGCGAGCCATGGAGACCCGCTCAAGGCCGCCATCGAAGCCGGGTTCACCCGTTTTCGGCCAGTTCTGATGACCGCTCTCGCCATGATCATCGGCATGATCCCGATGGCTCTTGGTTTGGGTGACGGAGGCGAGGAGAACGCCCCGCTTGGCCGTGCGGTGGTGGGCGGCTTGCTATGCGCAACGGTCGCCACGCTCGTCTTTGTTCCCACGGTGTTTGCATTGCTGCATGGAAGCAGCGGGAATCCGGGAAGCCCGGAAACGGAGGTGCCTGATGCCAGAAACTAAACACAATTCAAAAGCTACAGTTAGATTGGCTCTTTTGCTAGCGCTGGTGGTAGCCGTTGCTTTCGGATTTTTCATCTACTCGGGTGTCCACGGCCGCGTGGAAGCGGCATCTATCCTCCAGCATGAGACGGAAGCGGCCGCCATCGAGGACGTCATCGTAGTGTATCCGAAAGCGGCCGCGCCCATCGATGAAGTGGTTCTACCCGGAGCTACGCAGCCTTACATCAACTCTCCAATATACGCACGAACTAACGGATACCTGGTGAAGTGGTTTTACGACATAGGCGCGAAGGTAAAGCAGGGTGATCTACTAGCCATAATCGACACGCCCGAACTCGACAAACAACTGCAGCAGGCGCGGGCAGATTTGGAGACCGCCAAATCGAACCTGGCATTGTCGAAGACCACAGCCGAGCGCTGGCAGGGCTTGGTAAAGACGCGCTCTGTTTCCCAGCAGTCCACTGACCAGGCTGTCGACAACCTGAACGCGACGCAAGCATCGGTTGATTCGTACGCTGCTAACGTTCGACGGCTCGAGGACCTGGTCTCGTTCGAGAAGGTCTACGCTCCTTTCGATGGAGTGATTACCGTTCGCAATACCGATACCGGCTGGTTGATCAATGCCGGCGCCGGCTCGCCCAGCGCGGAACTGTTTCAACTGGCTCAGACCAGTACTCTTCGCATCTTCGTTGCCGTGCCGGAGGTCTATTCTCGCGCGGCACGCGTCGGCTCCACGGCAACTCTGACGCTGGATGAATTTCCCAGCGAAACCTTCCATGGCAAAGTTACCCGGACCTCTGAATCCATCGATATGGCATCGCGAACCCTGAATACGGAAATAGACGTCGACAATCCCAGCGGGCGGTTGCTTCCGGGAGCGTACGTGCATGTTCATCTCAAGTTGCCCACGCAGTCTCGCTCTGTGATTATCCCTGCCAGCACCCTGCTGTTTCGTTCCGAAGGGCTTCGCGTAGGTGTTGTTCGCGATGGGCACGCACAGTTGACTCCGATCACGATCGGAGTGGACTACGGCGACAGCGTACAGGTAACTTCTGGTCTGACCTTAGAGGACCAGGTGATTACGAGTCCGTCTGACTCTTTGATTAGTGGGACGCCGCTTCGGATCAACAAAACTGCGGCGGGCACAACGCCCCCGCCGGGCACAAAGCAATGAGGTGTCTTCGCCTATGTCCGGCCGGTGTCTTGCTCGGGCTCGTCATGTTGCTCCTCGGGGGTTGCATGGTGGGCCCTAAATACCAGAAGCCACCAGTTCCGGTGACTCCCGCGTTTAAGGAGCCGCCGCCCGAGTCCTTCAAGGAGACCGACGACTGGAAGAGGTCTCATCCCGACGCAGCTGCAATGCGCGGCAATTGGTGGGAGATTTTCGGCGACTCTAAGTTGAATGCGCTCGAAGAACAGGTCACGGTCTCCAACCAGGATCTGAAGATGGCCGAAGCGCGTTTCCGGCAGGCGCGCACCATGGTCCGCTATAACCGCGCGTCGGAATTTCCCACCATCGGGATCGACCCTAACATCCAATCCTTACGCTATTCCCCAAATCAACCCTACTTCCCTTCCACCGCCGGTACCAGCGCCAGAGGCGCCTTCACTCTGCCATTCGACCTTTCCTACGAGGTTGACTTGTGGGGCCGGATTCGCCGGACTGTCACCTCGGCGGGCGAGGAGGCGCAAGCTACCGCCGCCGATCTTGAGACCGCCGCTCTCAGTCTGCATGCTGAACTAGCCGTGGATTATTTCGAGCTTCGCAGCGCCGATGCACAGCAGAGGTTACTGAACGCGACGGTGGATCAGTACGCCGATAACGTGAAACTCACCACGGCCCTGTTGGACGGGGGTGCCGCCCCGCTGTCCGACGTGATACAGGCGAAAACGCAATTGGATACCGCTCGCGTCGAGGACACGGATATCGGCGTGATGCGGGCCCAATACGAGCACGCTATTGCGATTTTGATTGGCAAACCACCGGCGGAGTTTACTCTCGCGGCCTCCCCGCTAAACCTTGAGCCACCTGTTATCCCGGTCGGTATGCCTTCTCAGCTTCTGGAGCGGCGGCCCGACATCGCAGCCAGCGAGCGCCGTGTGGGAGAGGCGAATGAAGGCATTGGTATCGCACGCGCGGCCTATTTCCCGAGCCTCGTCTTAAGTGCCACCGGAGGTTTAGAAGGAAGCTCTCTACTGAATTGGTTTGCCTGGCCTAGCCGATTCTGGGCGGTTGGTCCCACTATGTTGGAGACGATCTTTGACGGCGGCAGGCGCCGGGCCACATCGGAAGGCGCGATGGCCAACTACGACGCCACCGTCGCCAACTACCGCCAGACCACTCTCGTCGCATTTCAGGAAGTGGAGGACAATCTCGCTGCGCTACGAATACTGGAGCATGAAGCCGGACAGCAGAAGGAGGCGGTTGCCGAGGCCCAGCGGGGAGTTGAGATCTTTACGAATCTATACCAGCTCGGCGCTGACCCGTACCTGCAGGTGATCTCCGCTGAGACCATTGAGCTCCAGAATGAGCGGAACGACATCGACATTTTGCGGCGCCGCATGGATTCCAGCGTTCTCCTGATCAAGGCGTTGGGCGGCGGTTGGGATGTCTCCAAGCTGCCCCAGGTCGCGTCAATGCACTGATTCTGTCGGTAGGATCTTCCCAAATGCCGCCTAGACCTCCGGCGACGTCATTAACTTTGCGCCTGCGCGATCGCTGCTAAAATCTAATCGGAGGTGCCAGACATGACACCAACAAAGCAATGCACCCACAACGAACTTAGGGCCGCCGGTCCGATAGCGTTACTCGCCGGCGTCTGGTTTTTCATGTCTCCGTGGTTCTATGATTCATACGCTTTGGACAATGCCTGGAACAATTGGATTGTAGGCGCAGCCATCGTTATTTTGGCCGCGTTTCGGTTTGGTTATCCGTTCGCGGTATGGATTGGCTGTGCGAACTGTCTTTTGGGCACTTGGATATTTGCGTCGCCTTGGATTTACGGATATAACGTCGATCACCGTAGGCTTGTCAACAGCCTGTGCGTAAGCGTCGCAATCTTTTTCGTCGTGGGGCTCCACAACGGGATCAGACCTCCGCAAACATTGCATCCTAACCAACAAACCTCGACTGACTCCTAACGAGTGGATAAGGAAGTGACGGAGCATAACGCTCGTGATCCAGCGCTTTGACGATGCTCCGTCCGGGGAAAGGATGCCACCGACTGCACTCGCGTCAAGGCTCCTGGGCGTCCTCTGGTGGCGATATTTCGACTCACTCAGCGAGAAGGCCGAAACAAGCTGCTCCGAATCAGAGTCGACGAATCGGTGGTTCGCTTGCTCAACGTTCTGAGGGGAGCGCCTGATGCCGAACACTGATGGAAACGCAATTCCTCTTCGACAATTCGGCCGCAACGACGTGAAGATCTCGGCAATCGGGTTCGGAGGGCATCATCTCGGAGATGCGCCTGACCAGAGCACTGCGGTACGCCTCGTTCGGAAGGCCGTGGATGGCGGGATTACCTTCTTCGACAATTGCTGGGAGTATCATCGCGGCAAGACCGAAGTCTGGATGGGCGACGGTTTAGCGGGCCTGCGCGATCGCGTGTTCCTGATGACCAAGGTCTGCACCCATGGGCGCGACAAGGCCCTTGCGCTTCGTATGCTCGAAGAGTCGTTGCATCGGTACCGAACCGATCATTTGGACCTTTGGCAGATCCACGGCGTCTGCTTCGATAACGATCCGGAGTTGTTCATTCGGAAGGACGGTGCCGCGGAAGCTTTGGCACAGGCCAAGAAAGAAGGAAAGGTGCGGTTTGTCGGATTCACCGGCCACAAGGACCCATCCATTCACCTGAAGATGCTCGCCACCGGGTTTCCGTTTGACTCGGTGCAGATGCCGCTGAACGCTTTCGACGCGAACTTCCATAGCTTCGAGCAACAGGTACTGCCCGAATTAAATCGCCGGGGAATCGCCGCGCTCGGGATGAAGCCCATTTGCGGCCACGGCACGCCAGTGCAAAAAGGCGTGCTCACCGGTGAGGAAGCCCTTAGATATGCGATGAGCCTGCCGGTGACCACTACGATTACCGGGATTGATAAGCAGGAGGCTCTCCAACAGGCGCTCAAAGTGGCGCAGGGTTTTGAGCCTCTGCAGCCGTCGGAGATGCAGAAATTGCGCGACCGTTGCCGCCCATATGCGGCCGACGGGAGGTTCGAGCTCTACAAACTGTCGCTCCAATTCGACAACCCTGAGGCGCGCCTCGCTCATGGCTTTCCTCTCGATACGCAGCAGGTTGAGGTGCGCGAGATGATCCGGATGGCAGACAACAGCGGGCATCCGTTCCCGCCCACTAAGTAATATGTCGCACGCACTTGATGTGACCAGAAGAACCTTTGTGGAGGCGTTTATGCTGGGAGCCGCAAGCCTCGCAGCCCGGGGGCAATCCGGGACGGAAATACCCAAGCGACCGCTGGGCCGCACAGGTCTGCAAGTCTCGGCGTTGGGAATCGGCGGGTACCACCTTGGCTCCGTGGACAGCGATGCTGAAGCGACGCAAATTGTCAATGAGGCATTGGATGCCGGCGTGAATTTCTTCGATAATGCCTGGGAATATCATCAAGGCCTGAGTGAGGAACGGTTGGGTCGCGCGCTCAAGGGCAAACGGGACCGCGCCGTCGTAATGACGAAGGTCTGCACGCATGGGCGTGACAAGAATGTCGCCATGCGCCAGCTGGAAGAATCGCTGACCCGGTTGCAGACCGATCATGTCGATGTGTGGCAGATACATGAGGTGATTTACGAGACCGATCCGGACCTGATATTTGCTCCCCATGGCGCGGCCGAGGCTCTGCTCGAAGCCAAGCAGCAAGGCAAGGTCCGGTTTGTCGGATTCACCGGGCACAAAGATCCTTCCATTCATTTGAAGATGCTTTCCCACAACTTTCCGTTCGACACCGTGCAGATGCCTCTCAATTGCCTGGACGCGACGTTTCGTAGCTTCGAATCGAACGTGCTGCCGGAGGTGAGCCGGCGCGGCATCGCAGCTTTGGGCATGAAAAGCCTGGGCGGAAGCGGCGAACTTGTTCGCGAGGGCGCCGTTATTGTCACCATCGGACTCCGCTACGCGATGAGCCTGCCGGTCGCGGTGACCATCAGCGGCATCGACTCCCTGAGCGTCCTGCGTCAGAATCTCGAAGTGGCTCGCGGCTTTCAACCTTTCAGTGCCGCAGAGATGCAAACGATCCGCGATGGGTGCCGATTCGACGCCTCGGATGGCCACATGGAGCTCTTCAAGACGACTAAGATTTATGACGGCGACCTCGGACGTGAGATGCACGGCTTCCCATCGAGCGCGGAACTTCCGGTGTAAGGCCAGAGTCAACTTTGTCGCGAATAATCTCAGAAAAACTTTCTTCCATTGCCACCGACTCCTGGGTTCGAGCACCGGATGTGTGCCGTCCCCGCCAATGACACTTCGGATCGGTCTAACAAACCGCGGCTTTCGACCGCGCAATGCACCCATTGTGCACACACCGATCAAGAATCGACATCGGAACGCCGTAGAATTGACAAAACACGCGTCGCCCCACCGTCTTGGCGAATCGGTGTCGGGAAACCGATTGCCATTCAGGAGCCTCCTATTACTGTCTGCGCTATCCTGGGTTTAGGCAACAATTGTGAGCAACGCTGCTATTCCTCCGTATCTTGAAATCATCGATTTCATCGCTAGCGGAACCACGCCTCAAGCAGTTGCCGACTATCGCCCGTCTCCGGAAGCTGAGCGCCGTATCGCCGAATTAATTGCTCAGGAGAAAGAGGGCGGCCTCTCGGTAGAGGAGAAGTCGGAACTGGATCACTTCATGGACTTGGAGCACATCCTCCGGGTCGCGAAGGCACGGGCTCGACAGATCCTCGCCAGTGGCTCTTGATATAGATGAGGCCTCGCGGCGCCTCGTCATCGAACGCGCAGCTCGACGCTGTGAATACTGCCTGGTACATGAGGACAGCGCTGGTTTTCCGCACCAGATCGATCACATCATTAGCCGGAAGCACGGAGGCTCGTCTGGTATCGGCAATCTTGCCTATGCCTGTGTCCTTTGCAACCGGTACAAAGGCTCTGATATCGCATCCGTAGATCGCGCTGGCAAGCCAATTCGACTTTTCGATCCGCGGCGTGACATATGGGACGAGCACTTCAAACTGAACGGCCCCGTCATCCAACCGATGACGCCAGTGGGTGAAGTGACTGCCAGGGTGCTCCGGCTCAACGCCTCCGAGCGTGTTATCGAGCGCCAACTATGGCAAGCCCTCGGCCAGTATCGAAGAGACTGACAGCGGCCAATTGAAATCTGTGCTCAGCTCCCAAAACTAACCGAAGGTCTTCTATTGGCGTCGCGCGTTCTTGAAATGGCCCCGGGCATGGTCCTGTGGGTAAGTTTCGCTAACTCAGACCTTTGGGTATTCTTTCGGGAAAAAAGTGATCGGCCGGGGACCATTATAGGACCACAATAAGAGTAAGTTAGGGCTCCAATAGGCTATTTGAGCGCTATTCGTGACACACGACTCACAATTGATCTCACTGGAGGCAAAGAAAAAACGAGAGGACGGCACAGGCGCTGATCGAGCGAATCGGTGGCACGCTTGCCCATCCTCATTTGGAACTAACGTTGGACGATCATCCGCAAGCTGCTTGGTAGAGGGTTTTTCTCCACCCACAGCTCCTTCGCTAGCCCCCGCGGTCCCGGTTCTTGTCGCGTTCAGGTCGCTTGGTTACGCTTGGAGTTTCGACAATGGTAACCGCGTCCCGAAGCGCCTTTTGATAGCGACCGAGCCATCCACCCCAGCCGTTATCCCGAGGGATGATGCCGCGGCGGATAAGACGTTGCCCGATCTCACGCAGCTGGCGCGTGTCGCGCAAGAGCGCCTCTGAATCGCCCAAGTCGGTTATCTCGAGTGCCGGACGGGCATCCGCAGTTGACGCCTGAAGCCTAATGAGAGAATTCCTCCGCAGGCCCCCGCGATTTCGGGCCGACTCGATTTCGGGAGTGTAGTAGACATAGTGGACTTGCGCGTCCGTTCCTTCGAGTATGAGGTGCGTTTGCTCATACTTTTTCCCCTCCCGTTTTGCCGTTACCTTTGGATTGCATAGCGGGTAGCTGCGTCCGGAGGACTCTTCCTCGCCGTGGACAAGGACCTTTCCTTCCAGGGTGGTAAGGCTCCGAAGGTCGAGCACGGTCATCTGAAGCCGCTCGTCGGAGATGAGGGCGCCATGTGCTGCCAGGGTCTTTTGACGGTCAGCGCTGCGCTGCATGGCTCGTAGAACGTTCACGAAGTCCCGCCGTACACGCCAAGTCTTGGGGCCGGCGGACTCGGCCAATCCCATGGATTCGAGGACCATCAGGCGCTCAGCCGTGCGCCGTTCGATCAGCGACGTGCTTGGACCGAGTCCCGCGCAGCTTGGATCCTTGCTGACCGTGAAGAAGAAAGGTGACTGAGCGGCTTCGGTTCCGTCAGCATCCCGCTGGATCATCCGGTCGAGCGACGTGTAACGATGTTGGTGTACCTCGCGACGTTGCGCGTCGGCGGCATCGAATTCCGTGCGATACCCTAGCTGGCGGGTGCACAAGTCCTCCGTGATGTGGCGGATACCCTCCCTGATGAAGTCCCGGCTGAGACGAAGCGGCCCACCTTCCGCTCTTACGCCCCGCAGCGCAACATGAACATGCGGGTGCTCGGTATTGAAATGGGCCGCCGCGACCCATTCGAGACGCGTGCCGAGATCGGTCTCCATTTGTGAGATTAGATCGCGAGTCAACCGTTTCAGGTCCACCCGGTCGCCAAACTCGGGAGACACAATCAACTTCCAAAGCCGCTCATCGTTGGTCTTTTGCCAACCTTCGAGCCGCGCTGCGATGTCGATCGATTCTTCAGTAGCACTGAATCCGACTGTCCTCGGATCATTTTCGTGCGTAGCGCTTTCGCGGGCGATGTAGCGTCCGTGGGCTCGCCACTGGCCAGGTGAGGTGTTCTTGGAATACAGCATCCGCACCGCGCAGCGCTGGGAATATGGTCGGGTGTGCGTTCTTCCAGTGCCGAACCCAATTACTCGGCGCCTTCGGACTCCGCTCATGCGGGCGTGGTGCATGATGATCCTATACGCCGACGCGTAAACCCCGCGTTCGCCTCGTGCTGGAGGCTTCGCTGGCCGAAGCCGGAACTCTCGCTCCCCATCCTTATTTTTCCCCACGGCTTATTAAGTCCTCCATCGCTACCATCGAGTCACTGAGCATCGCGTGGCCGGCATTTGTGAGCAGCCGGGCGTGGCGGTTTCGCGCCTCTCCGAGTGCTATCTGCATGGCTTCGCCACGGGGCTCTGGCACACAAGTAACGAAGACCTTCGCGAAGCTGTCCACCAAAGCAAATAAGGCCTGTTGGGCTCGTTCAACGCGGCGCACGTCCTGACGCACTTCCCTGAAGTAACCCAGAATCTTCTCACTGGCCGCGGCGCCCTCTCCAGCCTCGTTCAGCTCCTTTTTGATCGCCGCTCTGAGGAAGGCGCTCGGGGTCGAGTAGCCTCGCTGCTTGGCGGCGGATTGAATGCGCTGGTCGATTGCGTCAGTCAGTCGGATCGATCGTTTTGGCATTGGTTCCTCCCCCTATAAAGGAAGTGGCGGAGGGGATGCGGGACGGCATTATTTTGTCGAAAACTTAGGCGTCCGACGAATGCCGGACAGCTATAGCGAATTGTCGGACGCGTGAAGACGCGTGCGATCAGTGCGATAGACGCAAAAAACACACAACCTGTCCGGCTTTATGTTCCACTACCCATGTTTGTTGTCTTCGCTGCGGTTGAAATACGTCGAAGAATGTCGAACAGCCCTTCGCGTTGTCGAAATTCGTTGAATTATGTCGAAAGGCAGCGCAAACTGTTGGTGCTATGGCGAAAGCCGAGGAATACACAAAAGCCGAGCAACAATGGATCACTGAGACCAAAGACCGCCTCGCACAACGGCGCTGGAAAAAGCCTGCCACCAAGGCCGGCCAGTTGCGCGCCCTGTGGCCTGAGATCCGAGCTGCCAAAGCCGAAGGGCAAAGCTTGGCGACAATCCGCCAGTGGCTCGAGGAGGATGCCGGGATCGTTGTCACTGTCCAAAGCCTAGGTTCCTACCTCACCCGCATCCAGCGAAAAGAACGAGCGACTCGGACCGCACCGACCCCGCCGCCGGCGCAAGTCCTTTCGAAGCCCCCTGTTTCAAACACCCGAGCGAAGATCCCGGTTAACGCCAAGAAAACCGGTGGGTTCGAGTACCCTCCGGGACCTCCGGACGAAAGCAAACTCATCTGAGTTCGGACTGATCGAAAAATTTTACCGTCCCGCACCCCCTCCGCCATTTCCTTTATAAGGTGACAGCGCGGTTTTATGGTGAGACTGCCAGGAGCACCAGGAGGCAACTTTGTCCAGGAACATTGAACAGCTTGACGAACGAATCGCAGGCGGCCTGATTGCGGGATCAGCAGCGTCAACGATTCATCTTACGTTGCAGGGCAAAGGGGGCGTCGGCAAGAGCTTGGTCGCCAGCATTCTTGCCCAATACTTCCGGCATAACGGGCGGGAGATCCACTGCATTGACAGCGATCCGGTGAACCAGACCTTCTCGCAATATGCCGAGTTGGGCGCCGAGCACCTGGCGCTCATGCGCGACGGCCGCATTGATTCGGGTGGCTTCGACATTCTGTTACACCGGCTGCTCACCGAAAAGGGAACCTTCATCGTCGACAATGGCGCTTCCACTTTCGTTCCGCTTTGGAACTTCATCGTCGAAAGCAACGCCCTGGAGATGCTGTCCGATGCTGGGCGAAAGCTGTACGTTCACACGATCATTACGGGCGGACAAGCACTCGGGGACACGCTCAAGGGGTTCAAGAGTCTCGCCGATAGCAGTGCCGAACGAAACATCGTCGTCTGGCTGAACGAGTATTTCGGTGTCATCGAGCGCGACGGCAAGACGTTCACCGACATGCAGGCCTACAAGGATAGCGAGTCTAAAGTCGTCGGCCTCGTTCACATTGCGAAGAGGAACCCGGACACCTTCGGGCGTGACGTTGAAGAGGTCATCACTCGCAAGAGGACGTTCGAGGATGCCATTCGCAACGGAACCGCGACGGTCATGAGCAAACAGCGGTTGAAGATGGTCCAGCGGGACCTGTTCGAGCAGTTAGACCAGCTGTCACTTTTGTAGGGCGGCAAACATATGCCTGACATGAAACAAATGATCAACGAGGTCTTCGCCGAGAACGGCATCCGCATTGAGCCCGGCGACCCGCTCTTTGCACTGGTGACGATGAACCGCATGGTGTTCGAGGAATCGGCGCAAAGGTATTACGAATCGAACCAACAACTGATTGCAGAGTTCAACG